>Ga0164313_10003223_pt1 | contig 14560 bp, 8 predicted proteins | sample GuaBasSedimGuay4_FD_113735 | JGI IMG/M metagenome (GOLD analysis project Ga0164313, IMG submission 113735) | Subseafloor sediment microbial communities from Guaymas Basin, Gulf of California, Mexico - Guay4, Core 4569-4, 0-3 cm | ecosystem: Environmental > Aquatic > Marine > Hydrothermal vents >... | reverse complement strand
TGAAATACCGTCAAACGTAAAAAGTGAAACGGCAAACGTAAAATTGATTGTTTATGATATTCTCGGGAGAGAGGTAGCAACTCTTGTAGACAAACAGCAAAAACCAGGATATTATGAAGTTAATTGGAATGCAGTAAATAATTCAAGTGGGGTATACTTTTATAGAATAACAGCGGGTTCGTTTGTTGAAACAAAGAAAATGATTCTTCTACGCTAAAGTAAACAAAGCCCAATCCTGCTATGCGGAGTTGAGTTTTTCTAAATGGTTTTAATTAATTATTGGAGGATATAATGAAACAGTTATTACTGATAGTAATATCATTCTTTATTTGCGCAAATCTTTTTGCCCAGGGTCAAATTATCAATGTCCCTGACGATCAAGCCACCATCCAAGCCGCAATAAACGCCTCAGTTGACGGAGACACCGTCTTAGTTGCAGGCGGAACTTATTTTGAAAACATCAATTATAATGGGAAAGCAATAACTGTTGCAAGCTGGTTTTTAATTGATGGGGATGAAACTCACGTTGACAGCACAATTATTAATGGCAGCCAGCCAACAAATCCAGATAGTGGTTCTGTGGTTTGGTTCGGGTGAGGATACTACATCTGTACTCTATGGATTTACAATTACAGGTGGCAAAGGAGGCAATCCTCCTGAGGCTACACACAATGCTTGGGGAGCTGGGGGAATTGCAATTGATGCAGGGGCAAAAATAATTTATAACAAAATAGTTTTTAATACAGTCACCTCACCTCATGAATATGCTTATGGCGGTGGAATATTGGTTGTACCAACACAACCTGTTCAAATTATTGAAAATATAATAGCTAACAATAGGGTTATTGGAAAAACTGAAGAAGAGGGTGGCGGCGGTGGTATTTTTTGTGTTTATGTGGATAATTCAGAACTAATAATAGCGGATAATATTATAGCAAATAACTCCGTAATATCCACTTTGGATGCTGTAAAAGGATCCGGGGGTGGTATAAATTATACTCATTCAACAGCAAATCCTAAAATTAGAAATAACCTCATAATTAATAATAGGGCAAAAATTGGTGGTGCATTCAAATTCATTGATTTTGTAAGTGATGACGAAAATTCTACTATAATCAATAATACAATTGTAAATAACCAAGCAAGTTTTACAGGTGGAGCGATATGGACTGAAAATCCTCTCACAGTTGTAAACTCAATTCTTTGGGGAAACAGAGCACCAAATAATCCGCAAATTTATGGTGCTGTAAATGTCGAATATTCAAATGTGGAGGGAGGTTATTCTCATGGCAATGGTAATATTGATCAAGACCCTCTATTTGCGGATACTGTTAATTACTATCTCACAGCTTTATCTCCATGTGTTGATGCAGGTAATCCGGAGGGTTTTTTTAATGATGTTGAAGACCCAAACAATCCCGGTTTTCCTCTCTTCCCAGCTTTGGGTGGATTAAGAAATGACATGGGAGCGTATGGGGGTAATTCCTATATGATTTATGCACAAGTTCCAAATTATTTTATCCGAAATTGTTCACTTAATAATACTTACCAGGTTCCAGGTACTGATACTTTAATTATTACATCCGAAATATTCAGTCCGGATAATCAATTAGTTGAAGTACAAGCTATTATTGAAAATTATGATGGTAGTATCTCAGATACTGTTCTAATGTTTGATGATGGGACGCATAAAGATAGCATAGCCGGAGATGGATTTTACACGAGTTTATGGGTTGTACCCAATGGTGAAGAGGATTATCAAATTCATATCTCAATATATTTATCAGATTATGAATATTTGGTTACTTTAAAAAATGCGGCAAACTTTACATCTAAGGGTCTCATAACTCTTGAAAGTATGGCAATAACATTTGGGAATGAAATTCCAAATCCACCTGAACGAATAAAGTTTTCATTAACATTAAGAAACGATGGTATTACAGATACAGTATATGATGTTGATGTAAATATAATTTTGCCTGATAATCCACTCATCGTAAATTCTACAACCGGCATTCCTCTCTTTGGTGATATATCTCCTGGAGAAAGCTTAACAAACACTTCAAGAGATTTTGCACTTACGTTTCTAGATGGATGCAGCTCAGCTTCATATGAATTTGGTATTGAGATTACTTCAAATAATATAGTTTATTGGTATGATACTTTCACAATTGATGTTGTAGTGGGTATAGAAGATGGATCATCCAATCTCCCAAAAGAGTTTGCTCTTGAACAAAACTACCCTAATCCGTTTAATCCAACAACAAAGATTTCTTTCTCTATTCCCAAGGCAAGTTTTACAAAGTTAATTGTGTACGACTTACTTGGTAGAGAAATAAAAGTATTAGTAAAAGAAGAAAAGCCCGCTGGAAATTATGAAGTGGCTTTTAACGCAAGCGGTCTTTCAAGTGGTCTCTATTTCTATAAATTGAAGACTGGAAATTTTGTAGAAACTAAGAAAATGATCTTGTTACGCTAATAGTAAACAAAGCCCAATCCCGCTATGCGGGTTGGGCTTTGCCTAAATGAGTTTAATTAATTATAGGAGGACACAATGAAACAGGTATTTTTCTTTATTCTAATTTCCCTTTTCCTTTCTAACATAACAACATTTTCCCAAAATCCAGAATGGCTGATATACACAATGAACAACGCACATTTGCCAACCGACAATCTTAATTGTATTGCCATTGATGAATCAAATGTTATATGGTTAGGAGGCTATTATGGATTAGTAAGGTTTGATGGTACAGAATTTCAATATTACAATAAAGGCAACTCAAACCTTCCAAGTAATAATATTACTTGCATCACAATTGACAACAATGGTACTAAATGGCTTGGTACTTATGATGCTGGGTTAGTTGAATTTGATGATATTTATAATCTGATTTTGTATAACACATCAAACTCGTACTTGCCAAGTAATAGTATTAGTGACATTGCCATAGATAGTGATGGTAATAAATGGATCGGAACAAGAGTTGGATTAGTTAAAATTGATGCGAGTTACAATCTGGTTTTGTATTTATCAGGCATTTGGATTAATTGCATAGAAATAGACGGCTCTAATAATATTTGGATCGGGATTAAATGGAGTGGATTAGTAAAGCTTGATGCTGTTGATGAAACACTCACTTATTATGAACCTCATCCTTATTCTATTCAGTGTCTTGCAATAGATAAATATGACAACAAATGGATTGGGACGGGGACTGAAGGATTAGCGAAATTAGATGCTGATGATACAACTTGGAATTATTATGACTCATCCAAAATAGGTTTTTTTGCAGATCTCGGTTATGCAGATAACGGGTTTTTATGCATGGCAATTGATAACTCTGACAATAAGTGGCTTGGACTAGGATGGGACGGATATGGATCATACGGTGCAGGATTAGGGAAACTTGATGCTGATGATACAACTTGGACTATACGTGATACTTCAAATTCCCTGCTACCAAGTGATTGGATTAATTGTATAGCAATAGATGAGTACGGTAATAAATGGATAGGAACAAGAGAAGGATTAGCAGTATTTAATGAGGGTGGAATTATTACCGATTTAGATAGTCAAGAACAAATTGACGAAATCATACCAAACGAATATCTGCTTTCCCAAAACTACCCCAATCCATTTAATCCAAGTACAACGATAAAATACGAGATTCCGGATCCCTCCAGGGCGGACAAGCAAGTCTGGAATGACAATGTGAATGTAACTTTAAAGGTTTACGATATTCTTGGGATAGAGGTAGCAACACTCGTAAACCAACAGCAGAAACCAGGATATTATGAAGTTAATTGGGATGCGAGTAATAATTCAAGCGGAGTATATTTTTATAGAATTAGAGCTGGGGATCCCGCAAAAGGAGCGGGACAAGGTTTTGTGGAGACTAAGAAGATGATACTTCTGCGCTGATAGATAGCAAAGGCGGAGCAGTTTTGATAAAATAGTAACTTTGATTAAGGGAGATAAGAATGTTAAAAACATTAAGAATCGTATTCTTTTCCGCAGCTATATTTTCTTCAATTGTTTGGGGTCAATTTAAGGAAAAAAAGTTTAGAGAATTACCAAAAGACAGTTTGTTAGCCATTGCTCTTGAAATTATTCAGACTGATAAAGTATGTACCTTTATTACTGTGGACGAAGATGGTAAACCTCAAGCACGAATACTGGCATATTTTCCACCTGAGGATGATTGGAAAATATGGGTTGGAACATCAACAAATAGCCGTAAAGTAGCACAAGTTAAAAACAATCCTAATGCAATGATCTTTTTCTATGATCCTAAAGGAAGGAGTTATGTTTCGGTCGCTGGCAAAGCACGAGTAGTAAGTGATTCAGAACTTAAAAAGAAATATTGGAAAGAAGGATGGAAAGTATACTATCCAGATCCAGAAAAGGATTATATACTAATAGAAGTTACTCCAGCACGGTTAGAGATTTGTAGTTTCAAACATAAATTATATTGGGATTCAACTGGGAAACCCGCTTTTGTTGAGTTTTAAAAAAGATTCTCCTACGTTAAGGAAAGCTCAACTACTGAGGATATATTTATTCTAATAAATATTCCAACTTGAGAGAAACGTTCTGACTTACTATTATGAATTATTCTCTTGCACACTTATTGGGCTTCTCCCAAGGTATGTTGAGATAACACTTTTTTGAATTATTGCACTATGCAAATGTTACAATAAAATGACCTTTTTATGACAATTCTGTGACAACTGTTTTTGTTGATGGATTTATATTTGATTCAAATAGTAGAGTGATTTCTTAAGAAATTAAATAGATCATTAGAGTTTCAAGATTTGAATATAATTTGTTCATTAAAATGGAGTTAGCCATGAACAAGGTAAAAAACATTTTTATAGTATGCATTATAATGCTGTTCGCTTATAGCAACACAAACGCTCAGAAGCAGATAGAGAATAGTTTTCTTCGAAATATATTTGAACCAACCCAATTTAATACAACTAAAATTATGCAAGAATCAGAAAACGTTATTGAAAAAAGCAAAAAAATCGATATCGCCATTCATAATATTAACAAACATCTTAAAGAAGCTGCTATACTCAGAGCCAAAGGCAAATCAGAAGAAGAAATTAATATGCTATTCAACTTGCAAAAGGTTGTAGTAGGTACCGGCTCAATTTCCGGGACAGTCTATGAAGATGATGGAATTACAACAATTAAAGGTTCTTGCAGGATTTAAGCATTTAACGAGTATGGTAAATATATGGGATCACATTTGACGGCTGATCACAAAAACGGTGAATATTCAATAGCTAATTTACATAGTGGGAAATACTATGTGAGAAGTGCATCATATCAACAGTATGAGAATGAATATTACGATAATGTTTATGATTGGCAAGATGCTACTTTAGTTGACGTTTTGGATGGTCAAGAAACAAGCGGCATTGATTTTTCACTTGTGAATTCATACGATCAAGAACAGGGGGCAATTTCAGGTCATGTGTTTGACACAGATGGAAATCCGATTGAAAATTGTTTTATTTATCTAATTAGTGATAATTATAGGTATGGGGGTAGTGGAATTACAGATATAAATGGTATGTATATAGTTGGCGAATTACAAACAGGTAGTTACAAAATTTCTGCTGAATATAATGGGGATGATAAGAATTTTGCAAGCGAGTGGTACGAAAATGCTGAGAATCTAAATGATGCAACTTCAATTTCAGTTGTTGAACCGGATACAACTAAGAATATTGATTTTGTTCTGGATTATGGTGGAGCAATAATGGGCACAGTGATTGAGCCAAATGGTTCAGCTGTTTACACTCATGAAGCAGAAGTAACAGTTTATGACAACAAAGAAAATTACATTAACAATGAAAGCCCAGATGAAAAAGGAGAGTTTATAGTTTCGAAACTTTCAACAGGAACTTACAAACTTCGAGTTCATTATAATGGTATGAAGAACTATATAGAAGGTAATTACAATTTAGATAATTGGTATTATGGGACAAATGATTTTAATAATGCTACTCTAATTGATGTAACAGTTTCAGATACAACAAAAAATATCATAATTAACTTACATGAAGGTGGGAGAATTTCTGGTAAAGTTTATAATTATAATGGAGCTCTAATAGAATCTGATTGTAAGATTACCGCCTATTTAAATGACCAAGATGAAGATATAGGATATGCGGGGGTTGAAAATGGCATATACTCAATTAATAAATTACCAACTGGAAGTTACAAACTATATGCAGAATATAAAGGATATACACAATATATTGGTCAAGAGCCCTTAAGTGAATGGTATGATGGAGCAGACGAATTTGATAATGCAGATTTGGTTGAAGTTTTCGCTCCTAATACAACTGGAGATATTGATTATTCTTTAGAAAAAGGAGGATATATATCGGGAAGAGTTGTTGGTACTGATGGACTACCGCTTAGTTATAGTGGTCGAGTATATGCATACAACTTAAACTATGAGATAATTGGTAGTAGTGAGTTTCTAAATGAAGGTATGTATTTTATAACAGGTTTGCCAACCGGAGAATACAAATTATATGTGTATTATTATGGAGATGAAGACTATGTTAATGAATGGTACAATGATAAATCAAGTTTTGAAACTGCTACTAATGTCACTGTAAATGCTCCTAGCCAAACAGTCAATATTAATTTCACGTTAGATCATCCGGGAATAATTCAAGGATTTATAACCGATATAAATGGTGTACACTTAACAGAAGAAAATCACAATATACTAGTATTATGTTATAATGCAATTAGTGGAGAATTTGTAACATCTATAAGTAATTCCTTAAATGGCGGTTATCATTTTGAATTAGTTGGTCAAGATTATAAAATAGTTGCTTTAAGCTATTATACGGATTGGTCTCAAACTGATGATAGAAATGGTCTTGCAAACGATAGTCTTGCCGCTACATCTTATGGAAATGGATCAAGCATTAATGATCCAAATACACAAGTTATATCGGTGGAAACTCATAGTTCTTCGACATTAAATGATATTATAATGGAGAACGCGCCAGGCTCCATCTCTGGATCAATGTATTACGCAAATACTGATCAACCCTTTATTTACCAAGACGGTATTCTAGTTTTTGTTTATGATGAAGATGGGTATTTATCAACGTTTTCCGGTTATGATGAGCGGCATGATGGAAAATACCTTGTTTGTGGATTGAGACCGGGAAACTATTTCCTATTAGCTATGACAGGAGATATTTTTGACAGACCTCTCTCTTTATGGTATGATGGAGTTATTGGAAATGTAAATTTCAATTCATATCCTAAAGTTACAATACCTGAAGAAGCAACTCCAGTTACTGTTACTGAGGGTGAATCAGCAGGGGTTAATTTTTACTTCCCAATTCAAACCGACGTTGATGAAGAAAATAAAATTGAATTAGTCAAGGAATATGAGTTGAAACAAAACTACCCTAACCCTTTTAACCCATCCACGAAAATCGGCTACTCAATACAAGAGCAAAGCAATGTAACTCTCAAAGTATTTGATGTGTTAGGTAGAGAAGTAGCAACCCTTGTTAATAAGCAGCAAAAGGCAGGATATTATGAAGTTACGTGGAATACTAATAATAATTCAAGTGGAGTATATTTTTACAGAATACTGGCTGGTGAGTTTGTAGAGACTAAGAAGATGATATTGCTACGTTGATTGTTTTACGGTTAGAAGTACAATTTGCATAAGTAAATTTAAAATAATTTAGGGGAAACAATTATGAAAAATTATATTAAAATATTTGTAATACAACTATTGTTTATCAGTATTTGCTTTGGTAGTAACAAGCAACAAACAGCTTTTCTCGGCGCACGAATAACATTTGATAAACAGACGGGTGTGCCTACAAATATTATTTTCAAAGATTTTAATAAACCCACACCGGAATCATTCTTTCAGATTTACAGATCTATCTATAATTTATCCACAGAAAACAAATTAAACGAGTTCAGTTCGCACACCGATAACCTTGGTCATACTCATCATCGTTTTAAACAATATTACAAAGGATTGGAATTAGCAGAAGTTCAATATCTGCTGCATGAGCAGGAAGGATTAGTTCATCATGCACATGGTAAATTAATTCACGGTTTAGAGATAAATATAAAACATGCATTACACGAAGCATCTGCAATTCAGTTTGCTTTAAATCATATCAACGCTAGTCAATATGTGTGGGAACATCCTTTATTTAATACCATGTATAAAAAATCCTACCCGAAGGGGAAATTAATGATTAGCTCCGGCGACAAAGAAATGTTGGCAGAAAATTTCCGACTTGTTTACAGATTTAAAATTTATACAGCTATACCTTTTGGCGGATATGCAGTGGATGTTGATGCCAACAGTGGTGAAATTATTGGCAAATTACCTTTGGTTTATGATGATGATGTACAAGGTTATGGGCAATCAAATTATAACGGACTTGTACCGATCACCGTTAAAAAGCTTATTCCTTATTCCCATTTAAACTATTGGAATGCATATGGTGGTAGTGGTCAAAGCTGGTGGTTTGCAGATACCCTCCTAGGTAATGAGGGTGGATATGATAACGATTGGTATCAGGTTCTTGATACAGACCCGATAACTTTAACAGGGGAGAACTTAACATTATCATTTTACCATCGATATTCAACTGAAGTTTATAATGATTCCCTCTCCTATGAAGATTATGATGCTTGGGATGGTATGAATGTACGTATTTCCCTTGATAGTGGTTTTACTTGGCAAGTTCTGGAAAATCCGGTACCTGAATATCCGGATAAAAATATTTCTAGCTTTGGATTCATTTATAAAGAGGGGAAAGGAATACCCGGCTGGTCAGGTGCAAAACATGAATGGTCACAAGTAACATTTGATCTGAAATCGTTTGTTAATGAAATCGTTCAATTTAGATTCGCTTTTGCAAGTGATTCGTATGGTTCAAGCAGAGACTTTTTACCTGAACTTTATGGGTGGCAGATAGATGAGATAAGTATATCAAATTCGACTGAAGTTCTTTTTAGTAACAATGGTACTGAGGCTGGATTTACGCCGAAAAATATTGTAGGGGAGCGAACAAATGCTAAGTATAGCCTTCGAGATTATAGCAGAGGCAAAGGTATATATACTTTAAACACAATATTTGATGAGTATAATAATATATACGTAGAAGAAATTTCAGATAAGGACAGCCTTTTTGTAGATGATGAAGATAAAGCCGGAGTAAGCGTTCACTGGGCGACTGAATCTACTTATGATTATTATTTGGATAAATTTGGAAGAGACAGTTATGATGGTAATGGGAGTCCAATAGAATCATTGGTTAATTGGGATTTTCCGAATAATGCCATGTGGACTGGTTCCTTTGCTGCTTATGGCAAGGGTGATGGATTAAAATTTAACCCATGGGTATCATTAGATATTGTAGGACATGAAATCACACATGGAGTGACACAAAATTCAGCTGGTTTGATTTATGCCAATGAATCGGGTGCGTTAAATGAATCATTCAGTGATATTTTTGGTACAGCTGTTGAGTTTTACATGGAGGGTGAAATTGGTGATTGGCATATTTTTGAAGATATCAAAATTGAAGGTTATCATAGGTCGCTACAAAACCCAAAATCAAGAAACGATCCTGATACTTATAAAGGTATAAATTGGGAGCAAGACCAAGATGAAGATAATGGTGGTGTACATACCAATAGCGGTGTTCAGAATCATTGGTTTTATCTATTAAGTGAAGGTGGCAGCGGCATAAATGATAATCGTGACGTCTATTCGGTAAATGGTGTAGGCATAGAAGATGCAGAGCAGATCGCTTATCGTAATCTAACCGTTTACTTAATGCCTAGTTCACAATACGCGGATGCACGACTCGGTTCTATACATGCTGCAATCGATTTATTTGGTTTAAACTCTCCACAATATCAAGCTGTTTTGGATGCTTGGTATGCTGTTGGCGTAAATATACCATTTGTTGGACCTTATGCAGAAAAGTGTTTTGTGGACAATGCATATAAAAATCCAGGCGTTGACTCACTTATTATTACTACTAAAATAAATAATCCGAATAATCACAACCTTACTGTAAAAGCTCTTATTGAAAACTTCGCTCAGAGTTTTGCAGATACCATTACCCTATATGATGATGGTTTACATCAAGACAGTATAGCATCTGATAAATATTACGGAGGACTTTACTCAGTACTTGAAGAAGAAAGTTTTTATAATATTCACGTAGCTACATCTTCTGCTGATTCAGGATATAATAATATTTCGCGGAGTCTGGCTAGGTATACCACAGCAGGCCCAATTGTGATTGACAGCTTTTTACTCGAACCCTTTATGGGTTCTATGAATAAGCTCAAATTATATTTGAAGAATGTAGGAAATACTATGACTGTTTCTGATATTACAGTAAAGTTAGCTACCCTGGATACTAATAATGTAAGCAAAATATCAACAGGCACAGTCGCTGTAGATATTATAGCCGGGGAATCAGTAGAAATGGGAAATGTGTATATTACAATAAATGGCTCTCCTGATACAATCCTATTTAATCTCAATATCTATAGCGATGGTTACGACTTTTGGCAAGATAGCCTCCTTATTGATTTGACGCCTACTGATGTCGAGCATGACGATGAGAATATTCCCAAAGTCTTTGCTCTTGAGCAGAACTACCCAAATCCCTTCAACCCAAGTACAACAATAAAATATGAGATTCCGGGTCAAGCCCGGAATGACAATGTGCACGTTCAACTAAGAGTCTATGATATACTTGGTCGAGAAGTTGCAGTTCTGGTAAATGGACAACGGAAGCCAGGGTATTATGAGGTTAATTGGAATGCGAATAATAATTCAAGCGGAGTATATTTTTGCAGAATTAGGGCAGGAGGATTTGTTGATGTAAAGAAGATGATATTATTAAGATAAGTATTATAATTAAAACAGAGGTTTTAAAAATGGAAAAGATGTTCTTTTTAAAAACATTATTTGTTGTCTTGATAGTTCTAATCGCATGCGATAGAGCAAGTTCGATGTATGCTCAGGAACTTACATTAGAACAGATAAAGGCAAACCTTTTAGACAACCCTCCTAATACTGGAGATCCAACTATACGGGAGCAAACGATATTAGCTCTTGACGATATTCTTAAAGACCCTTCTTCACGAAGCTCTCAAAGTATTTTTGATTTCTATGCTTTTATGATGAGAAAGGTGAAAGATGAGCTAATAGAGGATGTAACGGGAGGTGCGAATATTTGGATGATGTACAATCATGGTTTCATTATAAAAACCCCGGAGACTGTCTTTGCTTTTGATTTAGTGGACGGCTATGATGATTGGCAGCGCTGCCGGAGATATAGACTTCCAACTAAATTATTGCAACAAATTAATGTACTGTTTATTAGTCATAGCCATAATGATCATGACGATGGTTCTGTTATCTTAGCAGTCAGGAATAGCGGAGGAGAAGTAATCTGGGGCTCAGGAGGAGACAGCATTACAGTTTCAGGGTTACATGTCAAGATTTATTTTGGACTTCATAGTGTTGTGAATAGGATTTATGAGGTGACAACTCCAAGCGGTTTGAAAATAATTCATACTGGTGATAATCAAACTTCACGGACTTTACCGGAGATTGATAATGTTGATGTAATGTTATTAAACGCTTGGGTAAATGAGTCAGGCACTACTAGCGCGGTTGTTGGTATGCGCAATTGTATTGCTAAACTAGAACCAGCAGTAATGATTCCGGGCCATGTTCAAGAATTGAACCATGATTATATCCCAAGTAATCCTAAAGGGCGAGCAATATATGAGTGGCCATTTATGGTGGATGATGTTCCTATTTCTGCATCAGTAAAGGTAATGGCATGGGGAGAGCGGTATTTTATGACAGAAGAATCTGTTGAACTAGATACAAGTTATGAGAACCCATCTTTCCCAAAGTCTTTTATGATGTCGCAAAACTATCCAAATCCATTTAATCCAAGTACAAAGATAAAGTACCAAATCTCAAATAACGTAAATCGTCAATCGTGAGTTTGAAGGTTTATGATGTGCTGGGGAGAGAGGTTGCAACGTTGGTAGATGAGCAACAGAAAGCGGGATACTATGAAGTAGAATTTGAAGCATCACAGTTAACAAGTGGGGTTTATTTTTACCATCTTAGGGCCGGGGAGTTTGTGGGAACTAAGAAGATGATATTATTAAGATGATCTCTTAACAATAGCATTATTTCAATAATTAAATTAATAGGAGGTAGTTGCAAATTTACAATTTTCCCATGGTAAGAAATTGGCTCATGATGGAAAGCATTCCGGCAAGAATCATTAAATAATATTTAACTAAGGATAACTCAATGTTGATCATCGAGTTATCCTGAGATATTTAGAAAAAAAAATTATGAATTATTTGCAAATGATTTGTTATATTATTCTATCCTTTTCTCTTTAGCACAAATAATTATCATCAATTGGATATCAGATGATTGATAAAAGCAGATCTTTAACTTTCTACTTAATTCTTGATGCAATATTGTTTTTCCTTTGTATTATAGGTGTTTATCATATTTCCGAAAAAGCAGCTTTGCCATTTAATCTGGAGCATAAAGGTGATGGTCTCTATATTACTGAGCTGCCTACTGATAATTCCGATGTTCAAATAAATGATAAATTATTAGAGGTATTATCTTATCCGGTTAAGAATGCTGAAGAAGTGGAATGTATTTTAGACGGGAAAAATATTAATAAAAAAGTTGCTTTGACTCTCCAAAGAGAGGACGTAGTTTACAAAAAAGAACTAAGAACAACTCCATTTTATTCTCCTCAATATTTGTTAATTGCTACTTTTGTCAGTATCTCTTTCTTTATCATTGGAATTTTTGTCCTCATTAAAAGACCAGAAATTAAGTCAGCAAAGCTATTTCATCTTGGAAGCATATCAACAGGGGTTATTATAGCCACTACTTGGGGTAATTATAATATTGAACCATTGGGAATGGGATATTTGATCAGAATTATTTTCTCAGCAGCTTACTCTTTTGCTCCAATGCTTTTTATCGATTTTACACTCAGTCTACGCAAGAGAGAGCGGAAGGGCTACAAGTATATCAGACCCCTATTATATTTAATTTCTTTAGTTTTATTTTTATTGCAATCAGCATCTTTCATATACTTTGTTGATAAAGAAACACTCGTATCCATACAGATCTATCTAGAAGTATTTTCAATATTTAGAGTTTATTTGATCACATATATGGTTATTGGTCTGCTCATTATTTCCTATACATACAAATCAACAAAAGAGGAATATGAAAGGAAGAAATTACGATGGATATTGTTTGGCTTTTCAATTGGGTTAATTGGTATGATTTCTTTATGGATCATGCCTTATCTATTTACTTCAGCCGGTTTGATTGCAGAAGAATTTGTGCTTCTGATCGTTCTGGTGATTCCAACAACTTTCGCTATTTCCATTGTTCGTTACCGTTGGTTGGATATCGATTTAATAATAAAGAGGAGTATTGTATATTCCACTGTTGTTCTTCTGCTTCTTTTGACATATTTACTTATTGCACTTTTGATTACCGAGATTTTTAATATCAATAATACTGACACTACTGTTCCGGTTGTTATTACAGTACTTTTGGTAGCGCTCTTTGTTCACCCAGTAAACCAGAAAGTACGATCATTTGTTAACAAAAAATTTTTTCGAATTCAATACAATTTTCGTGAAGTGTTGAACTCCCTGATTGATGATATTAAATATGACAATAAAACTGAATCTATTGCTAATAAAATAATTGAAAAAATTGAGCAGGTAATTCCAATTGAAAAAGTAGGTTTTTTCCTAATTAAAGAAAACGAAGTAAATCTGAATCTTATAGCTCACAAAGATTGTAAAGATATAATGGGTGAGGATTTAAATCTTTCAAATTTTAATAAAATCACCGAAGCAAATACTCCACTGGCAAAAATGAATTCAGTCGAACCCGGTGCAGCTGTAAGTAGTGTTGAAAATCAGATAATACCTACATGCGATTTTGAATTGGCCTTCTCAATGAAAAGCGAATCCAATTCACTGATCGGAATAATAGTTCTTGGCGAGAAGAGAGCTAAAACCAGATTTACTTTGGAGGATATTGATCTATTATCTACTATTGCTTCCAGTGCAGCCTCTGCAATTGAGAGGATTAAACTTCATGAAGAATTGATTAAAGAGCGACTTGAAACAGAAAGATTAGAAGAATTGAATGAGTTAAAATCTCTATTCGTTTCAACGGTCTCACACGATTTAAAAACTCCATTGACTTCAATCAAATTGTTTTCGGAAATTTTGCAAAACAAGAAGGATATTCCTGATGATAAAATGAAAGAGTATTTGCAGATAATCGAAGGAGAAAGTGATCGCTTAACAAGACTGATCAATAACGTACTTGATTTTGCCAAAATTGAGAAGGGGATCAAGGAATATAAATTTGAAGAAGTGAGCTTGAATAGCATCGTAAATGAAGTGCTTGTAATGATGGAATAT
>Ga0164313_10003222_pt1 | contig 14562 bp, 8 predicted proteins | sample GuaBasSedimGuay4_FD_113735 | JGI IMG/M metagenome (GOLD analysis project Ga0164313, IMG submission 113735) | Subseafloor sediment microbial communities from Guaymas Basin, Gulf of California, Mexico - Guay4, Core 4569-4, 0-3 cm | ecosystem: Environmental > Aquatic > Marine > Hydrothermal vents >... | reverse complement strand
CACAGGCTCCTTAAAAAAAGGAGGAGAGTTTTTGATTTCGTATTTAATCAAATTGATGAACAGAGATTTCTTCCGTTTTAAAGAACTATGTTATATGTCAAATTTTGTTTCATGACAAATGAAAATATATATTTGTCCCATACAAAAAAGTAATTTGAAAGTTAATTTTACACCTTATATATTATTACTCTTCTTTTTTGCAAATTTTTCTCTGATTTACGGACAAAAATTTCAATTAAAAACTACTGCACAATTTGAAGAGAATGATAAAATCCTGGAACGAATTTCCTTTGTTGAATATCACGACACCGAAGAGAGTGTACGACAAGAAATCAGTTCGATCAAATCGAGGCTGGAATTCAAAGGGTTTTTGAACACCGTCCTGGATACATTAATTCTCTCCAATTCTGTTTATACAGCCAAATTTTTATTGGGAGAAAGGTTAGAAAGAATAAGAGTGTACTACAATAACAGTGAAGATGTAAGTGCTATCGATTTAAAATATTTACTAAAACCTCTGTCAAAGGAGCTTACAGATGCGTATATAGAAATCTCCTTTGAAGAAATTAGCGACCTTTTAAATTACCTCGTTGATTATTATGAAGAAAAAGGCAATTCTTTTACGCAAATAACACTCAGTGATATTGCCATAGATGATGAACTTGCTTCAGCACATCTTAAAATTAAAAAATCCGGAAAGAGAAATATTGATAAGGTAATTGTCAGAGGTTATACCGGTTTTCCAAAGAAATTTATCAGGCATGATCTAAATTTAAAGCGCAATACCATATTCAATGACGAGAAGTTATTAAATGCGTCAAATGCCATAAACTCCATTCCCTTCGTTGATGAGATCAAGCCTCCTGAAGTTTTATTTACAGACGACTCAACCTTTATATATTTATATTTAAAAAAGAAACGTTCCAATAAATTTGACGGAGTTCTTGGATTTTCATCAAAAGAAGATAGTGACGGTTTAGATTTCAACGGTTATTTGGATTTTGCATTCAGTAATTTATTTAATGGTGGGGAAACCGTAGCCCTGCTCTGGAAAAACAACGGAAATAATAGTCAAAGATTTTTTGTCTCTGCAGAAGTTCCTTATATCTTTAATCTGCCAATAACGCCAAAAGTGGATTTCGAAATATTTCGACAGGACACAATATTTAATAATGTCACAACTAAGGTCTTTTTAAGCTATCTCATTAACATCGAAAATCAAATTACAGGTGTCTTGACCACGGAGAACTCAAATGACTTACAAAAAACAAACGATCCGGATCTAAATGTGGCCTCCTACAAAAATTCATTCTTCGGTATTGCCTATAATTTTAGAATATTGAACAACGACATTCTATTTCCTGAAAAATTCAAAATCAATATTTCAGGTTTATATGGAAGTCGGAAGATCGAAAAGGAGAATACCAGTCAATCCAAATTCTCGTTGATTGCCTCGTACCTTCTGACCTTGAACCCAAAAAATTATATCTTTATTCAAAACCAAAGTGCTTTTCTGAATTCTGAAAATTATCTCAACAATGAATTGTTTAGAATCGGCGGAATCAATACGATCAGAGGTTTTAATGAAGAGAGCATTTTCGCCTCCACTTACAGTATCCTGAATTTGGAATACAGATACAAATCTAACAATTCAAGTTATTTCTATACAATATCGGATTTTGCATATGTCAGTGACAAAATAACAGCGCAAACAACCAGAATCTATAGCCTGGGATTCGGGTACTCATTCATTACAAAAGCAGGCCTGTTGAACCTTAGTTATGCCCTGGGAAAATTTGGCGACCAACCCTTTAATTTGGGGGATTCCAAACTTCATATTAAACTTATCAGTTTTTTTTAAAAAACACGCAACCAAACAGGTACTATTTCATCTCTCTCATGTAAACGCCATCGTTTTAACAATTCGTTAACCTTTTTTTAAAAATTTTATGTTAAAAACTTGGTATATTAACTTTTTATTAAGATTTTTGGCCCAAATTAATTCAAATAATTAAATAATGAAAACAAAGTTAAGTGGAATTTTGACGCTTTTACTAGCGTTTGTAGTGCAATTTACATTTGCACAAGAAAGAACTATCACTGGAGTTGTATCTGATGAAACAGGACCACTTCCCGGAGTTAGTGTATTAATACAAGGTACTTCAGTAGGTACAGAAACTGATTTTGATGGTACTTATACCATCAGCGCGGAGACAGGAAATGTGCTCCAGTACAGTTTTGTAGGTATGACTACCACATTGAGAACAGTTGGTAGCGACGCCGTTATTAACGTTACAATGGTTTCTGAAGAAAATACTTTAGATGAAGTAGTTGTTACTGCATTGGGTATTAAAAGAGAGAAGAAATCCTTGGGTTATGCTACTCAGGATGTTAAGGGAGAAGCAATCAACACGGTTAAGGATCCTAACTTCGTTAACTCTTTATCCGGTAAGGTATCAGGTATTGATGTTAAAGCCAGTGGAACTATGGGAGGTTCTACAAACGTGGTTATTCGTGGTTATTCCTCATTGTACAACAGTAACCAGGCGTTATTTGTAGTTGATGGTGTTCCTATCAGTAATATTAATAATAACTCTAGTGATCAATCAACAGGTCGTGGTGGTTATGATTTCGGTAATGCTGCACAGGATATCAACCCGGATGACATCGAATCTGTAAACGTTTTAAAAGGTGGTGGTGCAACTGCATTATATGGTTCCAGAGCTGCCAATGGTGTAATTTTAATTACAACTAAAAAAGGTAAAGATCACGGAGACAGGGGTATTGGTGTTACAATTAACTCAACAGTTACATTTAACACTATGAATCCTGATACATTTAACCGTTACCAAAAAGAATATGGTGCTGGTTATTCTGACTACTACTATGATGCCGGAGGGCCAAGAGGTGGTGGTTTTTTTGAAAGAGATTTAAATGGTGATGGTATTTTAGAATTAACTACGCCATCAACAGAAGATGCTTCTTTTGGGGCAGTATTTGATGAAAATCTACTTATTTACCAATGGGATTCCTGGTATCCTGAACTGACGGATACTTATTTAGTACCAACTCCATGGGTAGCTGCAGAAAATGACCCAACAACTTATTTCAAAACCGGAGTTACAAAGTTTAACAGTGTAGATGTTAATGGTGCTTATGAAAAAGGACAGTTTAGATTGGGTTATACCAACTTAGACCAGGAAGGAATTGTTGAGAACAGTCAAATTAAAAGACATACCATAGCATTGAATGCGAGTTATAAAGTGACTCAAAAATTCACTGCTTCTGTTAAAGCTAATTATACACAGACTACAGGTAAAGGTCGTTACGGAACAGGATATGATGGAAGAAACCCATTACAATCTATGAGACAATGGAATCAGGCGAATGTTGATTTTAAGGATCAAAAAGCCGCTTATTTCCAAACAAGAAAAAATATCACTTGGAATGCTAACGATCCATTAACGAATAGAACGCCTATCTATACGGACAATCCATATTGGACCTTATATGAAAATTATGAAAACGATTTAAGGAATCGTGTTTTTGGAGATGTAACTTTGAATTACGAAATTAACGAGTGGTTAAGCATTCTTGGAAGAGCTACTATAGATAATTATAGTGGTCTTCAGGAAGAGCGTATCGCAATAGGTAGTGTTGACGTTCCGATGTATTCTCGTTATAATGAATACTTCAATGAAAATAACTACGATTTGATGTTAAATTTCAATAAAGCTTGGGACAAACTAACTTTGACTGGGGTAGTAGGGTTAAATATAAATAGAATAAACTATTCTTCAATATTATCTGCTACCAATGGTGGCTTAAACGTACCTCGTTTGTACTCTTTGAGCAATTCTGCAAACCCATTATTATCACCAACGGAAACAGAGTGGTACCAAGGTCGTGATGGTTATTATGCCAATGCTTCCGTAGGATTTGCCAACATAGTATATGTGGAAGGGTCTTATAGAAGAGATAAAGCTTCCACGCTACCAGAAGACAATAATACTTTTGATTATTATGCTGGTTCGGTTAGTTTCTTATTTTCGAGCTTAATCAATTCTCAGGCAATATCCTTAGGTAAATTAAGATTTGGTTATGCAAAAACAGGTAATGCTGCAAGACCACTATCATTATTCAATACCTATAGATTAGGAAATATTACAGGCGGTCAACCAACCGCATCTTTACCTAGTACAAATAACAACCCAAATCTTAAACCAGAAACATCTAATGAGTTAGAAGCCGGTTTGGAAATGGCAATGTTTAAAAACAGATTAGGATTTGATGTTTCGGTTTACGACAAGGTTTCCGAAGATCTAATTACACCGGTTTCTATTAGTGCTGCTACGGGTTATACTGCACAATGGTTAAATGCCGGAGAAGTTCAAAATAGAGGTATCGAAGTTACTTTATGGGGTTCTGTTGTAAGAACTGACAATCTTGAATGGAGAATTGATATCAACTACAGTAAAAATCAAAGTGAAGTATTGTCCTTACCTGCAGGTCTTGACAACTTACAACTAACTTCTTTACAAGGTGGTGTATCTATCAACGCAACGGTTGGTGAACCTTATGGTATGATCAAAGGGACAGACTTCATTTATCACGATAATGGTCAACGTGTAATTAACCAATCTACTGGTCGTTATGAACATACCAGTAGTTTTAACGAAAATCTTGGTACTTACCAGGCTGATTTCAGAGGTGGTATTAATAACCGTGTAACCTGGAAAAACTTATCTTTTAGTTTCTTAATTGATATGCAAGAAGGTGGTAGTGTATTCTCATTGGATACTTGGTATGGTATGGGTACAGGTACTTTTGACAACACTGTTGGAGATAATGATCTTGGAAATCCAAAACGTCTTCCTATAGATCAAGGTGGAGGTGTTTTACTTAGTGGTGTTGCCCCTGATGGATCAGCAAATACGGTAAGAGCTAGATATGATTACTACGCCAATCCTTCTAGTTGGGCTGTTGCTCCAAATGCATTGCATGTTTATGATGCGAGCTATGTTAAACTTAGAGAAATGTCATTATCTTATAGAATTCCTGCTGAGGTTTTCAGAAACAATATACAAGGTTTAACGTTTACAGCTCTTGGTAGAAACTTGTGGATAATTAGTAAAGATACTCCTTATTCAGATCCTGAAGCCGGTTTAAGTTCCGGTAATGTTCAGGGTTATCAATCTGGTGTTTATCCAACAACAAGAGATATTGGGTTTAGCATTAAATTAGAATTTTAATAATGAAAAAAATAAACAAAATGAAAAAATTAATTTTATTAATTCTGCTCGTAGCTATCTCAACATCTTGTGAAGATTTTGAAGGCTGGAATGTGGATAAAAAAAATCCATCAGAAGTACCTGCTGATTTTTTAATAACAAGTGTGGAATACACGCTATTTCTAAGAATGACTAGTATTAGCGTTAATTATAATATTTTTAAATATTTCGCTCAAAATGTTGGGTCTACAACCTATCAGGATGAACCTAATTATGATTTGAGAAATAGAGATATTGGAGGAACTTTATTTATTTATCTTTATAGAGATATGCTGAATGATCTAGCAGATGCCAAACAGATAGTTGCAGATAATAATGATTTAGCATCTGTTAAAGCGAATAAACTGGGAATGATAGAAGTTCTTGAAGTTTATATTTGGACTATATTGGTAGATACTTATGGTAATGTACCATATACACAAGCTTTAAACAGTAGTGAATTTCTGTTACCTGCTTATGACGAAGATGAAGCTATTTATGGAGACCTGTTTCGTCGTCTTGACCAGGCATTACTTTTCTTAGAGCCGGGTGGTGTATCTTTTTCCGATGCCGACCTGATCTACGGTGGTGATTCTGATATGTGGATTGCTTTTGCAAACTCATTAAAATTAAAAATGGCCGTTCGTGTTGCTGATGCAGATGCCGGTATGGCAACGCAAAAAGCTACAGAAGCTTATAACGCAGGCGTTATTATGACTTCTGCCGGTAACTTTGCTTATCCTTTTGAAGCGAGCCCACCGAATACCAATCCATTATGGACAAGTTTGGTGCAATCCGGTCGTTCAGATTTTATTGTAGCCAATACTTTTGTTGATCTTATTGTTCCGTTGAACGATCCAAGAACACCAATTTATTTGGATGACAATCAAATTCCTTACGTGGGTGGTATCTATGGCACCAACAGTCCTTTTGCCAACTATACACATATTGGCACAAAATTTCATGAATCAGGTCTAGAAGGTTTGTTAATGTCAAGTTCTGAGGTTTCTTTTCTTCTGGCAGAAGCAGTTGAAAAAGGTCTTATCGGTGGTGATGCGGAAGGTTTCTATAATTCAGGAGTTACGCAATCTATCGAATATTGGACAGGTAGTTCTGACGACGCAGCTGCCTATTTAGCACAACCTACCGTTAGCTATGCTTCCGGAGAATGGAAAGATAGAATTGGAACGCAAAAATATTTGTCTTTGTATATGACCAATGGATTTGAATCATGGTCTTCCTGGAGAATATTAGATTATCCTCTAATGAACATTGCCTTGGAATCTGGATTACCTGTACCAAGAAGATATGTTTATCCTAATGATGAAGCACAAATTAACGGTGTTAACTACGAAGCGGCCAGTTCTGCTATGGGTGGTGATGAGTTAGATTCTCGTGTATTCTGGGATATCACAGGTGCTGGAAACGCAGGAGCTGGTATTACTGATTAATCTATTAGAATAATATATAATTTAGATTAGACACTTTTTATATGTTAATAGCCATCCCGAGCAATCGGGATGGTTTTTTTTATCCGGGTCATGGTTCAGGGTTTCACTTTAAGTGAAGCCCTGAACCATGACCCTGATTTTACATATCTTTGTCCTATGAATAATGACACCACAAAAATATTTGGATTAAGAGCAATTATAGAAGCCATCAACTCGGGAAAAGAAATTGAAAAGGTCTACCTTCAAAAAGAAATAAAAGGGGCTCTGGCCTCAGAATTAAACGGACTGATAAAAAAAAATAAGATTTCCTCAAGTTTTGTTCCTATAGAGAAATTAAATAACCTCTCAAAATTTCAAAACCATCAAGGCGCAGTTGCAAAAATATCTTCTATAACTTTTACCGACCTTGAAGAGCTCATTGAAACCGTTTTAAACAGCAATAAAACACCTTTGTTTTTATTATTAGACCAGATCAGCGATGTCAGAAATCTGGGAGCTATCATTCGTACCGCAGAATGTACAGGTGTTGATGGTATTATTATTCCAACCCATGGAAGTGCTCCGGTTAATTCAGAAGCCATTAAAACTTCCGCTGGCGCTGCTTTTAAATTGCCTATTTGCCGGGTAGATCATATTTTGGATGCCATATATCAATTGCAAGCAGAAGAAATAGAAATTGTTGCGGTTACAGAAAAAACGAATACAACAGTATTTGATATTGACCTTACAAAGCCCATTGCCCTTGTTTTAGGCTCAGAACATAAAGGAATTTCTTCTTCCGTCTTAAAAATTGCCAATACAAAAGGGTTAATTCCCCTATTAGGAGAAATAGAATCATTAAACGTTTCTGTCGCCTGTGGGGTTGCACTTTATGAAATTGTAAGACAGAGGACACTCAGGGGGTGACTCAAAGTCACCCCCTGAGTATACTCAAAGTCACCCCCTGAGTAAACTACTCATGATTATGACCCTCGTGATCTCCTCCCGTATCTCTTTTTTTAACTTCTTTCAAATCCATTTTACAAACCGGGCATGATCCCGGTTCATGGTAAGTTTTATCACCCTCACACTTCATCGGACATTGGTACTCAACAGCTGCAATTTCAGATTGTTTCATTTCATCATCCGATTTTCCATCCTCATGTTTTTCAGTTGTAACTTCTTCTTTGACCTTCTTGTTCTCCTTACAGGATGTGATGAACAATCCCATGCTTAAAATTACTATTCCGGTTAAAATTTTTCTTTTCATTTTTAAAAATTTAATTAAATATTTATCTAATCTACTCGTAAATTAATGTTTTACTCACCGGGTGACTTTGAGTCACCCGGTGAGTTTAGTCACAATTTTACATTCCTTAATCTTAGCGAATTCGCAATTACAGATACCGAACTGAAACTCATGGCTGCTGCTGCTATCATTGGAGATAATAAAATTCCGAACACAGGAAATAAAGCCCCCGCAGCTATTGGCACACCAATTACATTATAAATAAAGGCAAAAAATAAATTTTGTCTGATATTTTTCACTACCGCATGACTTAAATTTTTGGCTTTCACTATGCCTTGTAAATCACCTTTTACCAAAGTAATTTCTGCACTTTCAATAGCTACATCCGTACCTGTTCCCATGGCTATGCCAATATTCGCTTGTGCCAACGCAGGTGCATCATTAATACCATCACCTGCCATAGCAACGATTTTACCCTCTTTTTGTAATCGTTTAATTTCGTTCAATTTATCCTCCGGTAAACATTCTGCCTTAAAATCACTTAGTTGTAATTCATCGGCAACTGCCTTGGCTGTATTTTTATTATCACCGGTAAGCATAATTACTGCTACACCTTGCTTTATCAACTCCTGAATGGCATTATTGCTGGTTTTTTTAATAGCATCAGAAATACTCACCAAACCAACAGCGCTTTTATCGGTGGCAATAAACGAAACTGTCTTACCCAATTTTTGTTCTGCCAGCACCCTGCTTTGTAAATTGCTTGGGATCTCAACATTTAAACTTTGCATTAAACTATGATTGCCTAATGCTATTTTTATATTTCCAATAACACCAACAACTCCTTTACCCACAATTGTCTCGAAATCTTCTACTTCTACTAATTTTATTTTCTGATCTTTAGCATGCTTAACGATAGCTTCCGCCAATGGGTGTTCACTATATTGATTTAAAGAAGCAATATACTGCAATAATTCATCATTATTTACGGAACTTGTACCTACCACATTTTCGACCGAAGGTTTTCCTTGGGTAATCGTACCTGTCTTATCTGTAATCAGCACATTTACTTTGTTCATATTTTCCAGAGCCTCAGCATTTTTGATCAAGATTCCGTTTTGAGCCCCTTTACCTACACCAACCATTACTGCCATTGGCGTTGCCAAACCCAATGCACAGGGACATGCAATGATCAGTACGGCGATCGCATTTACAAAAGCATAGACCACGGCAGGTTCCGGACCGAAATAGCGCCAGGCAAAAAATGTCAGCATTGAAATTACAATGACAACAGGAACAAAGTACTTTGAAATTCTATCTGCTAATTTTTGAATGGGAGCTCTTGATCTGCTCGCATTATTTACCATCTGAATGATCTGAGACAGTAAAGTTTCCGCGCCAACTTTTTCTGCTTCCATAACAAAGGATCTCTTGCCGTTTATCGTTCCGGAATTAACTTCATCATTTACAGTTTTATCTACAGGAATAGGTTCACCGGTTATCATTGACTCGTCAATATTACTCTCTCCTTCTGTTATTCTACCATCTACCGGAATTTTATCTCCCGGTTTTACACGAAGCAGATCTCCTTTTTTAATATCATTTATGGAAATTACTTTATCTCCATCCGTTGTTACCAAAGTCGCTTCGGTAGGCGCTAATTTCATCAGCTCCTTGATGGCACCACTGGTTTGGCTATGTGCACGAGCCTCTAATAATTGCCCCATTAATACCAGCGTTAATATAACTGTTACTGCTTCAAAGTAAACAAAAACAGTTCCGCTATCTGTTTTAAAATCATCCGGAAAAACAGCTGGAAACAGCAAGGCAAATACACTGAAAATAAATGCTACCCCGGAGCCGATTCCGATAAGGGTAAACATATTCAAGTTCCATGTTGCAACAGATTTCCAAGCTCGTTCAAAGAACATCCAACATGCATAAAAGACAACTGGAAGAGAAAGTGCGAACTGTATCCAATTCCATGTATTTTGAGAGAAGATTTTCAATAAAAAATTGTTTGGCAACATCTCTGCCATTGCAATTATAAAAATCGGAATTGTGAAAATCAAGGCAATTTTCATTTTCTTCCATAAATTATGATAAGCTTTATCCTCTTCGCTATCAGTAGGTTCCATCGGTATCAGATCCATTCCACAAATTGGACAAGAACCCGGAGCAGCTTTAATTACCTCAGGGTGCATCGGACAAGTATATTGCGTGGATGAATCCATCCCCATCGCTATCGGGTTTGGTTGCTCTATTAGATCCATGCCGCAAACCGGGCAACTTCCAGCCTTATTATAAGTTTTTTCACCTTCGCAAAGCATAGGACAGTAAAAAATTCCATTTCCATCTTTTACCTTCTCATCTTGGTGACCGGAATGTTTACCTTCTTCACCGGGTATTACAATACTATAATGCAATCCTGCTTTTAATAAGGTTTCTTGCAATTTTTCAATTGAAATAGGAGAAGTCATTTCTATAACGACCTCTTCTTTCTTCAAATCTGCAAAAACCTTTGTGATTTCCTTTAAATTTCCTAAAGCACTTTCAACATTGGCCTTACAACCAATGCAGGTCATTCCGGTTATTTTATAGGCATGCTTCATAATAATTTATTAAAACGTTTTTTTAATTTCTCCACATCTCAACATCTCTTCTCCAAAATATGGGTTTATTATTTCTTTATCATAACTCAACCAATAAGCGCCCTGATTATCCTTAGCCATAGGGCAAAATTCTAAATACAAAGTTTTTCCATTAACCGTAGAAACTCCAAAATCATCGATAACATCCGATAATTTCTTACTTAATTCTACAAATGCTTTTCTTTGCGATATAATGTTTTTAGTATTTTGAATAGTCTCAATTGATCTGTTGATTGATTTTAATGCGGTCATCCAAACATTATGGGCTTCTCCAATTAATAACAACATGTCCACTTTTTCCAATGCATCACTCACGTTTTTCGATTGTTTTTTAGCTAAGGTAGCATCATCTTTTGTTAAGGCATCTTTTAAAGTGATATATTCATCGACTACGATACCAAGTTGTTTTTTAAAAACAGGATCTATCTTTACTTTATCGATCCTGTTCATTCCGTTCATGTCTTCAATGGATTCTTTTTGAGATGTTTCCGTTTTACTACCATCGCTCATATCCATGCCTGCATGTCCACCGGTACTGATCTTTCCGCCTTCGGGGTTCATCATACTTTTTTGTCCCACCAACTGTGCAGAAGCATCAATTCTGAACACCCCATTTGTGGCAACCTCTTCCCCATTTTCCAATCCTTTTGCCACAATGTAAAAATCTCCAAGATCAGCACCCAATATCACTTCTCTGTAAACAAATGAAATAGTGCCTTCATGTGGCACTTTTACATAAACTACCGATCTTTTTCCTGTCCAGAGTACCGCTGATTTCGGAATGATCAGCGCATCCTTTTCATCTTTAATATTTGCTTTAATAATACCGTTAACAAACATTTCGGGCAATAATTTATGACCCGGATTCTTTATTTCTACTCTTACTTTTGCTACTCTTGTACTTTGTGACACAAAAGGATCTATATAAGTGATTTTTCCTTTAAATTCCTTTCCCGGAACTGCCTGAACAATAAACTTCACCATATCTCCATTGTGAATCCACGGAATATCAGCTTCATACGCGTCAAACATCACCCAAACATTATCGATATTAGCGATATTAAATAATTTCATTCCAGCCATAACATGGTCTCCCAACTCTACATTTCTTTGCATTACATAGCCGGAATAATCAGATAAAATATCCATTTCCTCATGCACCACGCCTGAGTCTACAATTGCGTTAATTTGAGCATCCGTGAGTTTCCATAATTTTAATTTATTTCTTGAAGCTTTATATAATTGTGGGTAGATATCTTTCGATTTGATCGCTTCAAACAATTCCTTTTGCGCTGAAATTAATTCCGGTGAGTATAAACGAACAATTCTTTGTCCTTTTCTTACTTTCTCTCCGGTAAAATTGATATATAATTTTTCAATTCTTCCGGGGATATGTGAAACCTGTGAAAACAACCTTCTTTCATCCGGCTTTATGGTACCCAATAATCGAACTTCCTTACTGGCATTCGACTTAACTATTTTACTTGTTTGAATATTCGCAAGTTGAATTGCTTCTTCGCTCATTACGATTTCGTTGGATGCAATTGATTCTCCTATATTCTTTGAGTCATCTAATGGGATCAACTCCATTCCACAAATAGGGCAATTTCCCGGTTTTTCCATTTTTATTTGCGGATGCATTGAACAGGTCCATAACTGTGTTATAGGATCTTGTACAAAATTATGCTCTTCTTCACTATGAGATACCTCCCTATTTTCTCCAGAAAACATATTTCCAATGAGAATCCCCAGAATTAAGATACCTGCTCCGATAATGTAATTTTTGTATTTTTTCATATTTATTTAATTTACACCTGCAAGGTTTTAAAAACTTTGCATGAATTCTTTTTTGTTAAGTCCCCTATGGGGGGACTTAGGGGGCTAATTTCCCAATAGATAATTAATAAATGCCACTGCCGCATTTTTATCTGTTATCGCTTTTTGATATGCCAGTCTATATCCTAATAACTGTCTCTCTATTCGTAAAACCTCCTCAAAATCTTTCGAATTTGTAGAATAAGAAGTAATTAAGACGTCCAGTACTTTCTTGGCTATTTCTGATTGCTTTTTATTGAGATATATACGTCTTTCTCCATCATTGAACTCTTTATTCGAATTTGACAATACAGCACTTAAAGTATTTTTAGTGTCTTCTTTTTTGGCAATTTCCGAAGCTTGCAGATACTGTGCTTCTTTGATCATACCTTTGTACTTTCTTCTATAAATAGGAATAGAAACTCCCAATGAAGGAAATAATAAAGCGTCCTTACCATTATTCGGATCTACGGAATTTTGATTTTTACCCACAATAATATAATTTATTCCAAGATTGAATTTTGGCAATCCTTCTTTTTTTGCAGCAACCTCCTGATTCATAAAAGCATTTAACTTATGCTCTATACTTTTTATTTTATGATTATTAGAATAAATAGAATCTAATAAGGCTTCATTCTCAAAAGGTAAATCCTCTTGCCATAGATCACTCGGAATCTCAATATGCAACAGATCATCCCTGTTTAACAAATTGTTGAATTTATATTGAAATACTTCTTTAGAGTCGACAAAAAGCGCCAATTGATTCTCCAGATCGTTCAATTCCAGTTCTACCCGCAATTCGTCAACAATGGAAGCATTTCCATTTTCTATCTTTACCAAAGATAAATTCTTAAATATTCTTAGAATTTCCATATTCTCTTTTGTGATCTGTATCGCTTTTTCCATAAAATAGTAATTGTAATATGCTGTTTTTACTTCAAAAAATAAGTTTGACTTATAATTCTCAAAAACTTCATATTTGGCATTTGCCATTTCACTTGCAGCATCCTCTCTGGTCCTGAACAAACCAAACCATGGGAAGGCTTGATTTAAACCAAAGGTTGCTCTTTGCGGTCCTAACCTGGTTTCAACAGGCATAATAAAATATCCAAATGCGAATTGTGGATCTGGCAAAGTACCTACCTGTGGAACTTTTTCCATCGCTGCCATATAATCGTTAAATTTTGCTTTTAATCCCGGATTATTTTCTGCAGCCGCTATTAGATATCCATCTAAGGATTCTTTTGATCCTTGTGCATTTCCTGTAAAAAAGATCATTAAAAAGAAGCTTGTTAGTATAATTGTTTTTTTCATTTTTGTTTTTTTATGCTATTACACAGAGAAATCACAGAGATACATTGAGTAATATTTTATTTTTTTTATTCTTTAATTTATACTATCCATATATTGCACAACACTGGTAAAAGAAATTCAAGAGCATCTTTATTTTTTTCATTTTTGTTTTTTTATGTTATTACACGGAGTATCACAGAGAAATCACAGAGATACACCGAGTAATATTTTATTTCTTTAATTCTTTATTCTTTTAATTTACTCTCTTTCCACATACTATAGAGCACAGGAACTACAAACATGGTCATTACCTGCAATAACATTCCTCCAAAAGATGGAATGGCCATTGGTACCATCACATCTGATCCTTTCCCGGTAGCCGTTAAGACAGGTATTAATGCTATTACTGCTACTGCAGCAGTCATCATTGCGGGACGAACTCTTTTTGATCCGGCGTGCAGAACGGATATACGGATTTCTTTTACCGTTTTCGGTTTTTCCTTTTCAAAAACCTGCGTTAAATAGGTTCCCATAATAACACCATCATCGGTGGCAATACCAAAAAGGGCTATAAACCCTACCCAGACGGCTACACTTAAATTAATTGTGTGTAGTTGAAAGAGGTCTCGCATATGTACATCTGCCATACTAAAATTTAAAAACCAATTTTGATCATATAACCAGATCATTATGAATCCTCCTGCAAAGGCAACAAATATTCCTGAAAACACCATTAAGGACGGTAGCATCGATTTAAATTGAAAATATAATATCAATAGAATTATAATTAAAGAAATCGGTACAACAATCATTAATCGTTTGGATGCTCTTATTTGATTCTCATAATTCCCTGT
>Ga0164313_10003221_pt1 | contig 14568 bp, 11 predicted proteins | sample GuaBasSedimGuay4_FD_113735 | JGI IMG/M metagenome (GOLD analysis project Ga0164313, IMG submission 113735) | Subseafloor sediment microbial communities from Guaymas Basin, Gulf of California, Mexico - Guay4, Core 4569-4, 0-3 cm | ecosystem: Environmental > Aquatic > Marine > Hydrothermal vents... | reverse complement strand
TTCAACTCCATTTCCAAAAGCATAACAGTTAAAGAATGCAGTATCTACAATAGCAGATTGAACTGCATCTTGGTTCTGTACGTTACCCTCGTGGAATCATGTTGCAGGGTCAATTGCGAATGACTCTGATGATTCATACCACACATCAGGTGCAGCGTCTTGAGGTTGTGTTTCAAATACCAATAAAGAATTACTTCTAATTACTTCAATCTTTACCTTTAAACTTACTCTTTTCTTTTTACCACTATATCCTTCAGAACTCTTAACAGTAAACATTGTCCTACCATTAGGACCTACACCTGTTCGGAAAACACAATTAACATTAGCCGCACCACATCCCCCTAACGAGCCATTTAAAGTACTGTTATAACCCGGTCCTGTAACTCCTGTTCCCTCATTAGATGCTTGAGTTTCTAATGCAACTGCTATATTGTCTCCATCAAACCAATCTTTGAAATTTGAATACTCCTGAGATGCAGTAAACGTAGCATCAACTCTCCAAGTTCTTTGAGGAACTCCTCCCGCAAAACTACCTGTGTTACCACGTCTGTGGTTATCAATAAATATATTTATACGAGACCCCGCAGGTATAGTGTAGTCAATATAAGAACCCGGTGTTGCAGGGTCTTCCCTGTCAACAGGATAATCTACAATTCTACAACCGCTTCCTGAACTACTAAACTCCCCATATGCAACTACAGGTAAATCACCTACAGTAGTCGCAAAATCTGTTGCCCTCATTTTCATATAAACACCTTGAGGAACAGGTATCTCAGCACCGGTCACATCAACAGGAGCAGGGTCTAAGAACTCTCTCTCCTGTGCTTTTTTATCTAAAACAGTAGCAAATGCACATCTATTAATGGGACCATTTGTATCTCTTTTAACTGTCAACAAATCTCCTTCTTCTACTTTCTGTGCATTCTGCCCTTCAAGTAAAAAGAAATCTGCTGATGATGTTGGGTCACGGAAAAAGAAATTAGAATATACGTTGAAATAATTTTCTTTGTCTGCTTTAATACAGAACTTATATCTTGTCGCCCAACTTGGAGCAAGTTGTGTTGTTGGTATATCTACTCGAATTTGATTTGCAAACTCAGATAATGAACAAGGTACATTTACCGTGTTGTTAGGACTCACTAAAGCAGTTGTAGCTCTATTGAAGTCATCCATATAAATAATACCTACCTCATAGCTTCTGTTACTATGTAAACTTTTAGGGTCTCCTATAGTTTGAAATGTTGCTGAACCAAAAGTAACGCTATAATATTCATATGCCCATTGCGTTATAGCTAATGGGTCATCAACAAATCTCATAGCAGGGAGTTGTAATTTAATCTCTGTAGACGCAGGGGATACAATAACTGCTATGGGTTCGTTAGGACCATTTATACCGGACTCAAATTTACTTAAAGTATCCAAAGATGTAGGGATACTACAGTTAAATAAATCTGTCAGAGTAGAACCTAAACAAGCGTCTGCTACAGTTTCAATGTTTGCAGCAGTACCAATTTTATCTAAAAAGTCTACGCTAATTCCTAAATCATAAGGACTCGCAAAGTCTTGTGGCAAAATATAAGTAAAGTTTATTTCAGTCTCAGCAGTCGTAGCAGTTGGAGGGTTTGGACCTGTAAATCCAAAATGCTCAAATTTAATTTGCAGTTCAATTATTGCACCCGCTACTAAATCTAAACCATCTAAATCAAATGAAACGATAGCATTAGTAACTGTATTAGCACCATCAATAGAGTAATTTCCATCCTCAACTGCATCAGGTACTTCCTCTAATCCTATCTCTTCTGAAACAAGCTGAGTAGTAAACTCAAGTTTTGTGGGAAACCCCGACAAACTTACAATGTCATACTGCTCTAAGTAGTTTCCATAAATCAACCTGTTACCCATTAACGTCTGAGCCTTAGCAAGTCTCGGTACGTTATCGTATAGTCTTAATATCTCACTGTCAGGTAAGATTGTAAATATTTTACTATTGCTAAAAGTGTAAGTAAAATCTGTATTATCTACAAGACCTAACTCTTCTTTATCAAGTTTCTCAATAACTCGAATACTTCCTGTCTGCATATCCTTCCATAAAAGGTCTATACCTTTTACAAGAGGTCCTCCTGAGTTGTATGTTAAAGTAGATTGGTTTGTTACATTTAACATCCCTTCATTTAATCCTGTAGAAAAATCATATCTGAATGCTCCGGGTATAAATGATGGATTTGAAAACTGAGATGTAGCTGAATACTCTCCGTCCTCGTATCTATATCTGTATGCAAAACAAACAAATCGGTCCTCTAAAAAAGTTTCTTGAGAGGACGTGCTTATAGGTTCAATGTCTAAAGATGTTATAGGTGGTTTCTTAACCACGAGAATATCTTCATTTATAATTTGGTCAATATTACCAATTGGGTTTGGGTAGTTCCTGTTTATGTTTATGAAACGTGGAGCGTTATAATCATCAGTAAAAAACAACAAGTCCTCTATTAAGTTGACTCCCGTTATTAGATACTGTTCATCAAAATTTAAAGTTGAATTTATACCGCTACCATCATCAATACTAATTACGTGATACGTTAGTATATTAAGTACTGTGTTATATGATACAATTAAATCAAGTTTATTAGTAGTTCCTGAAGAACCGGGAAACGCAGGGTCGTGAACAAACCAATACACGGTCTCGTTAGCACCGTCTTCATAAGCACCAATACATTTGGCTGAGTTAGATAGTTGCTGACCACCGAACTGTAAATTAGTCAACTGAGTGTTTCCTTTAGTAGTTTCAACAGAACCCACTTCACTATCTTCAGTAGAACCTAATCTTACATTTAATGCGTCTACATACTCACCATTAGGGACAAGTCTCTCATCGAGACTTTTATTCATCCTCCCTAAAACAAAATTTCTTTGTACGTTAGCCATATTACTTCAACCATTTATCCTTACCTCTCATATTCATTAAGAGTCTGCCCGGATGTATATTACTAATTCTAATTTTTGCATTTCGTAGTAATGCACCTTTACGCTTACGTGCTCTTGCAATCACATATTCTTGAACACCTAATTTAGAATTTAGTATGGCATACTCAATGTAAGCATAAACATATTCTTCAAAGAGTTTATTTACAGTTACGCTTGAGTCGTTACCATTCTCCATACCATCCGAAACATATTCAAGAATACACTTTTGGTTTGCCATATCAGAGCTAAAGTTTATAACTCCTGATTTTTTGTCAATGCTGAATGTGGGATTCCTATTTGCAGTTTCAGTATTCAAACCAAAACGTGCACCTATTTGATAATCAAAATACCACTGCCCATCACAACAATATCCTTCATATCCGTTAAATGGATTATTAGCGTTTAAGTAAATAGATTTTTTACTACCTATAATTCTGTCATAATCTATATCAGAATATTGAGGACTTAAAGCATTACCATCAACATCAAATAATATTCTACAGTTATTGTCCTGCAGATAAGCACTACTCCAATTAGTTTGAATGTTCTCAGTTAATGGATACAACAATCCATCTTTGTATACTGAGATTCTAACCCAATTAACATAGTCTGACGGCATAACAAATCTAAGCGTATTACACACGTCAAGTTCTAATATTTTTATTTCTTTAAACGCATCGTAGTTAAGCTCTTGTATTGCTCTTTTAGCGTGGAATAAAACCTTAAATCTCTCTTCGTTATTAATAAGGTTATGGTTTCCCGCATACATCAGCATAAAGTTGTTTACGATGTCATACAAAGACACGTACTGATAAGACCCCCAATTAGCGTCTTCAGGTACTGCACCTCCGTTTTCGTAATATTGATATTGTGATATATAAGGCATAGTTTATTATTTTTCTTGTTGGTCTTCCATATTTTCTAATCCTTGACCAAACTGCACTGCAGCTACTTCTCGGATTGACATACCCGCATATTGTAATATCTTCAACACCAATGTTGGTTCATCTGATATAGACAACTCAAAGTCTTGATAATCAGGTTGTGATTGGTCAAACGATGGCTCACCACCAATTAAGTTTACATACGTCCAATTAGGGTCACGTGGGTATCTAATGTATTGACATTGTACCGCTCCCATAGTATTAATGCTTGGCGGAAACAATGACAATGTAGGTTCCTGTTGCGTATACGCAGGGAACATTGTTGATGGTGCGGTAAGTAATGAATTGTTTAGCATAGTAATTTTACTATGTGTTACTTTCTCTGCTTCATTTACTACACTATCATCATATATTACATATTCCTCTCCAAGATTTGGAAAGATATCCGCAGGGTTTCCATCAGCATCTACCAATACAATTTGAACAGGATTTACAGTTTCTGCGAAAGCAACTTCATTAGTTGTAACATTTACTACTATATCTCCCGGCTGAACTCCTGCTGCTACAAAATTAGTTGTACTATCTATTAGCGTTTGAAGAAATGTAACATCATTAGTCCCACTTGCCAACAGTCTTGTATACGTTAATACCTTATTAAGTAAATAATAATTATCATTTGTGGTAATAGGACTTGGGGTAAAGAATTTATTATTTGATTGATGCAGCAAAAACTTTGTCTCTGAAAAAATATTTATTACTTCCTCATAACCTTTAGTAATATCAGCATAACCCGTACCTGATTGACGAGCATTCTCTTTATTCAATTGATAGTTATACTGATAAAAATAATCCTCAAAGATTTCTAACTGTGCTTGTTTAGCAAACAAGTTAAAATCAGAGGGAGAAATGTAACCGTAATTATTTTTATTCAGTATAGACAATACCGTATTTCTAACCGAATTTATCATATGTAAATACTTTATTACAAAGATACATAAAAAAAAAGAGGGGTAGTTAAACCCCTCTCTGTTGCTTAGTGAACAACTGCTATAGTTGTTTTTCTAAAAACTGTAACACATCTACACCATCATCAGTTTTGAACCAATCAGATAAATATTCGATTGGGTCTACTCCAAATGGTATAGTAGTCATTCTTTTTTTATTACCTTCAAGGTTAAAGTGAACATCTCTTTTCTTGTTTCTAAAACCTAAAATTTTATTGTCAAAGAATTGTTGTATTGTAGATTGAAGTTTTAGTGAAGGGTCTGATAGTGCTCTTAAAAAAACTTGTGGGTTTCTTTTAGCAAATACCAATACATCTCTTTTAAGTTCTGCAGTTGTAATAGTAGTTACATCCACATTAAATAAAACCCTACCTACATTTTCAAGTTGGTCAATAGATAAAGATTTAGCTTCAATTAAAGCATCAACCTCTACATTTAACTGATTTACTTCTGCTTGTGCGTCTTTACCAAAATCAACCTCTATAAACTTCTTTCCGTTGAGAGGGTGATAGTGTAAAAACTCTTGAAGAATAGGATTGTTCTTTGGTACACGTAACATACCGTCTTCAAAAACAATAGGTTCAACAATTGCCGTTCCATCTTGTTCATCTTCAAAACAACTCTTTTGATTTCTTGCGTATCGTAACGCTCGGTTGTAGCCTTTTTCTTCATCAAAATAAAGTAAAGGACTTCTACCTGTATTTCTTGAGGGGATAATGCACGACAAAGGTGCTCTGTTTCTTGTGAGTTTATAAACTCGGTCTTTCAATTCTAATTTCATTTTAATTAAATTTTAAATTTATAAAAAAGGATAGGAGTGTCTTTGAAGACACTCCCTCCCTTTATTGATTATTAGTCTTCGAATAATACGAAGTTGTTTGCACCCATAGTACATACACATCTTTCTGATAAGAAGTGAACCTCCATAGCATCTAAGCTACTTGTAGCTGCACCACCTGCAGAACCTGTAATCCACGTTTTGTAACGTCTGTCTTCAGTTTCTGAAGCACGGTAACGTACGTGTAAGTATGGTCTTTTAGCGTTCTTACCAAGTACTTGGTCATATACAGATGTAGAACCTGCAGGAACCAATAAACCGTTGATGTGACCTGAAGACGCTCCTGTTGCGTTTCCTCCACGCATAGTTGGGTCGTTCAAGTATTTCCAATCAGTTTTGTAGAAGTCATATCCTCTACGGAATCCTGAGAATCCTAAGTTAAGAGCCATTTCCTCATCGTTGTCAAATAGTCCGTAAGAAGAACCACCTGCACCATAAGAGTTCTGAGCTGCTAACATATCATCAATAGCAAATCCAAATTGTCTGTCAAGGAAAAGTACGTTCTCCTCGATAGCTCCTTGAGAATCTAAACGTCCAATAATAGTATCAAAATCAGCAAGAACATTTGGAATACCACCTGTCCATAAATTACCTCTTTCTCCTACAGTATAGAAAATACCTTCAGAACCTTTGTTACCATAGTTAGGGTTAATAGCACCTGTTGCAGCACCTGAACCTGCTTCTGCAGGAACTGCCTCAACCATAGCGGTTTCAAGATAATCATCGAATCTCAAACGAGTTTCGTGCTCAGACTTCATATACCATAAGTATCCTGATGCTCCGTTTTCAGTAGTTACTTCTACCCAACCGATTTGAGCCATATCAGAACCTGATACTGCATATTTGTCTTTGATAATAATTGGTGAGTTCTCAAAGATGTAGTCATCAGACTCAAGAGAACCTTCCATTCCAACAGTTCCTTTCTTAAATTCAGAACCGTAGATAAAGATAGTAACGTCAGCATTTCCAAGACCTGTACCTGCAGTTACAAGACCACCTGCTTCATAGAAAGCAACAGTAGCTTGAATAGGAGAAACAGTAAGGTCAACGTCAGTAACGATACCTTTGTTCTCTCCTGAACCGTCATTTTGAATTACAACAACAGTCTGTCCTTCTCTCAAAGCGATACCACCTTGAGCAGAGAAAGGAACTTGTCCTGTAGTAGCCGTTCCTGCCGGAGCAGCCGGGTCATTAATTTGGAAAGTAGCCTCATCAGCGTTTACAAGTGCAGCACTACCAACTTGTGTGTACTTCACGTGTAGTCTACCTTGCTCTGCCCAGTTAACTAAGTCAGAGTTTGAAGGAAGCTCCGCTCCTACTAATCTTAAGAATGAACTAATTGTTCTGTTTCCATAACGCTCAAATTCTTTTTCATAAGTATCAGGAAGATACTGATTCAAGAAATCAAAGTTTTGGATGTAGTTTGTTGCCAACGGCACCTGTTGTGCGGATGGCTGAAGGTCAAAACCGGGACCTGTAAAATTACCTGCCATTTTTTTAATTTTTTAAATTGTTTACTTTTTATTACTTTTAATCTTTAAGCCTCTGCTACTTGGCGTAGACACAGACCTGAATTGCAACCCATCCTTACTTCTTGCCACTTGAGGTGTCTTACGTTCTGTCATTTGGACATTTTTCATTTTACGTGTAACATTCTCTGTAGCATCTGATTTGCCTTGCTCATAAAAGAACGTAGCAAATCTTTCAGGATTCATTGCGATGGCTAATGCCCTGTGATATCCCGCAGCATCATTAATCAACCCTGTTTCTTTATCAATAAACTTTTTTACAAAAGATGATGAATCTAACTGAGTCTCTTTCATTTTGCTCGAATCACCCGGATTAAAAGTCAAAGTAGCATCTCCAATCTTGAAATCAAAACCTTTGAAATCTGAAAATACCTCGTTGGTTTTTTCAATAAACCAATCTCTTTTCCTTTTTACTTCCTCTTGGTTACTTTTAGCCGTAGCCAAGTATTGCTTATACTCGTCAATTTCTTTCTGTTGCTCTTCAGAAATTCCAACCGTGCTTGACTCAAGGGGTTGTTTGTACATTTCCTTTTGCTCGTTAAAAAACTTTTTAGCTTTAGCAATAACTTTTTTCTTTGCCAACTTAATTTTCTTAATATCTTTTTCCTCGTCAAGTTCTTCATCGTATCTGTAGTCATCCATCAGGACATCCACGTCATCCGAATCCATAGCCTCGCCTGTAGCAATAAGATATTCAGATAATAGTTGGTCTTCTTCCATCGAAGAGAAGTCCGTGTTTAATTTCATATAATCGGACATCCCCCTTCCGGTAGATTTTTTATATTCAAAATAAGCCTTTACATCTTCAGGCAATTCTTCATTACTTTCTTTAGTATCAAAGATTTGGTCTACAGATGTAAAATCTTTTTCGTATCTGTTTTTAATAAATGAAAGAACGTCTTCCTCTTTTAACTCAGAGGATTTAATTTCTTCTTGAGGTTGTTGCTCAACTTCTACACTCGGTTCACTTTCAACTTTTACAGTTTCAGTTCCCTGTACTTCTTGCTCGTGCTTATCAAGCAATTCCTGTTCAATTTGTTGAGTTGATTTTTCTTCAACCGCCTCAACTGCTTTTACTTTAATTTCCATTTGATTTAATTTTTACAAAGTTAATAATAAAATTTTGTTCAATTTATTCGGTTATCTTGGGGAAAACTCGGCTAAATCAAAACCATCTAAACTATCTTCATTTGATTCGAATATTTGCGGTGGCAAATTATTCTTACGTTGATTTATTAATTTAGATTGCTGCGTATTCTGTTGGTCGATACGAGCAGCTTTAGCATCTTCTCTTTGAGTCTCTCTTTGCTGAAGTGCAGTCTCAGAAATATTTCTAAGTTGCTGATTATAATTAAACTCTTCAGCCATTAATTGACTCTTAAGCTCTGCTTCATTTTTCATCTTTTCTATTTCAAAAGCAATCTCAGCTTGTTTCAATTGCATTTTGCCTTGAAGTTCAGCTTGTTGTTTTTGTAAAGCTAATTGAGCTGCCATCTCTTGAGACTTCAAGTTTTGTTGTGCAGTCATAGCTTGTTTCTGCATAGCCATTTTCTCTTCTCTATCCTGCTTCTGTTTTCTTTTCAGTTTAAGAAGTTGGTTTGCAAGTTTAATATTTTTTATCTCTCTAATATCAATAGCATCTTCAAGATTAATATCCTGTTTAGATAAAGCCATCTGAATGTTTTGTTCAAGTTTAGCTTTCTCTTCTTCATCAGGTGCAACCTCTAAGAATATACCAAAGTCATAAATGTATAAATCTGAAATCTCATTCAGAATACTTACATTGTACTTACCTATCTTATTAGCGAAGTCATCTTTGAAATCTGCGTATTCAAGAATATCTGCAACCCTATAAGTTAATGCTTCAGATAAACTTCTAAATATATAAAGACTTCCATCCAATATATGACGAGTTGCTACGTTAGAATTTAATGCAGCAAGTTTCTGTAAACCAACTAATGAATCAGGGTCAGGCATACTACCGTCTCTTGCTTCATTAAGACCTGTTACAGTTCTAATCATATTTAGATAATAGTTATAATTACTGATAAGCATCTGTGATTTAGATGCTCCTGAGTTAGATGTCAATTGAGTAATCGGTACTCTTGCATTATTAAAATCTCCATCCTGAGTATAAGACCTACCAATAACAGAACCTGTTTGGAAATAAAGTCTTAATGCATCTTCAGGATTGTAAGCATTACCTGTACCTAAATCAACTTCATTTAGTCCATCGGCATCAATGTATACACCATCAGGAACTACACGTGAAATAACTTGTTGTAATTTTAAGTGAGTCATCTGAATCAAATCAGCAAAAGGAATCATTCTTCTAACTAAAGATTCAATTACTCCTTTGTACATTCTTGGTGCTACTGCTACGTAGTTAGGTAATGCGTGTTGGCTTGTAGATTTTGGTCTTACCATATTCTTTGCAAGTTCCCACTTTAAAAGAATATTAGTTCCCATAACCATTACACCATCATACCAAACATCAATAGTCTTTTCAAACTTCTCAAACTTTCCTTCTTCCATTACTTCAACCGGTGGGTCAAATTGGTCATCTTTTTCAATAACCTTACTACCACCTGTTGCCATTACTTTTTTCTTATAGACCATCTTTTTAGTGGTCTTGTAATTAAAGTACATTAATGTAACTGTGTCTCTATAAAAAATATCATTCTCATAGAACTGAGCAACATTATAATAATCGTACCACGATTGACTGTACTTAGATATCTCTTCTAAATCTTCATTGGTTAATGAAGGGTCAATCTTTTTACAATCAATAATAGGAACTGTTTTAATTTCTCCCCAATAAAAACAATCTTTAAAGTGAGGGTCTTCTGTATAGCTATAGACAATATTAGCAGGGTCAACATAAGAAACTTGTACACCTGCTCCGGGTAGAAACTCGTGCTTTGCAACACCTATTCCTAAAACAGTTAAGTCGTAATCAAATTGTTTACGTAAATCTAAATAATGATTCTCTTCGAGTATAGTATTAATAGCTTCTTCTTCAGCAATCTCAATAGCAGGTTTGTAGTTTAACTGCATATATAAAGATAATTCCTCATCAGTTTGAGGAAGTTCATCAGAAGGCATAACAAATGGGTCAACCCCACCTTTCTTTTGAATTATTTCTAACATAGGTTTAGCAGCCATCTGTCCCTCTATCATATCTTGATACTTAGAACGTTTGGCTTGTGACATAGCATCTTGTGCATATGCCTTTACTTTAAACAACCTATCTGCCATTCCGTTAACAACAATGTCAACAAACTTTGGTATAACAGGGACAGGGGTCCAATCTAAATTTAAGTAACTTAAATCTCCATCAATTGCTAATTCATTCTTATATTTGCCAATGGATTGTTCACCCCTTGCGTATAATCTTAACCTATGAAACTCTCTCCATTGGTCGTAGTATCTGCAACCATTCCCATCTTTTTTAAACCATTCATATTGTATTGCTTGACCTATTTGTAGACCAAACTCATCGGTAGCCTTTTCTGCATCCGAAACGAATTGGCTTGGGAACCCTGCAGATGTAATATTTATTTTTACATCTTTCATCTAATTATCTGACTTAAGTTGCCTTTATTGCTATACCTTGCAAAGTTAATCAATATTCTTGATTCTTTTCTTTCAGGTTGGTACAAGTGTTTTTGACAAGCCATAATAGCTAATCCTGAACTAATTGACGCATCATACTTAGTTCTGTTACTTATATCAAACCTTGCCCAATCCTCAAGAGTCCTGTTAAAAGGCATTGTATTCATATCTCCTTCTTCAGTTTTTAAACCAACGTGTTTCTCTATAAATGATTCAATAGCAGCAGCGTGAGCTTGTTTAACATCCTCACTCGAGTTGGGTATACCCCCTAACTCTCTTTCTGTTTTTGAAAGTTTAGTAAACACTTTGTCGGGTCTATTCATACAATAACCTCTATACCCTCTGTTTTTAAAATGGTATAATAATCTTGGCTTGTTATTTTCAATTAATATTGGCATACCATAAAATACACACGCCATCAAAACATCTTCAAAAAATATTTCTGCAGTTTGTGGTCTTGCGATATACTCTAAAAAAAACTCATTACTTGGTGCTTCTTCCATACTAAATTTAGTTAGTCCGTGTAATGCACCATTAGAGCCTTTGCCTCCTACTGTTCCTGATATGTCATATGAGTCACAACCGAAAGCTCCTATATGTTCATTTCCGGGATATCTAATCCCGTTCTTTGTTTTTATATTGTTCTGTAAATTAATGTTGGGTACCCACGTAATTAAAAACCTTCCTCTTTTGTCAGGGGAAAATAAAACCTTCGAATCTTTTATTCCGTCCTTCCAACTAAAAGAACCACGTGTAACATATTGGTCCGTAATCATTCCGTCATTATAATCTATCTGCTGATATATCTTTGTCAGATTAAATAATGATTGTTTGCTTTCATCTCTAAATGCGTGAGACTCTGTTCTTGGAAACTGTCTATAATATTCATTCAAAGCATCAGCATCATTCTTTAATGATTCAACTTCATTCTCCCAATACTCAATAGCACCCATAGATATAGTTTCATTGTCTATACCTAAAACTTTTACAGTAGGTGTGTCTAAAACAGGATTGCCATATCTATCTATGAATCCTTCCATATTCCATTCCATAGGAATAAATAGTGAATATAAACCACTTTTTGTTTGACCGTTTGAGTTACGTTTAGTAACATCTGAATCATAATACAATTGCTTAAAATTATCCCCACCCTTTGCTAATGCATTGGATGTTGAACCCATCATACACTTACCTATAATCTTGCTACCTAAACGTAAACAAGTTTTAGTTACACGCCAATTGTTTAATATATTATTTGGCTTTAGCCATTTTCCACTTTCATCGTGAACTAATAATAATAACTTTTCACCATCATAACTGTTGTCATCCGTATTCTTCCAATCAATAGTAGTATCTAATCCTTGTATCTCTTCATCATCAGAGTCATACATATTCTTTTTAGTAATCTTAGATGCCGGTACACGATAAGCTAATTCTGTTTTTGGTTTATCCATACCATCCATAATCGGTTTGAAAAAGAACGGTAGCCTACTATTTATTGGTACTACTTTATCAGTAAACATTTTCTTTGCATCCGAACCCGTCTTTGAAAGTATTCCAACTCTTGAATCTTTTGCGAGTGTACCCGTGTTCACACATTCTGATGATGACATAAAAGAAAATCCTGAACGTCTAATCTTTAAATATATCATTCCAAAACTTCTTTTGTCAGCTTTACAAGCCTCCCAAAAAATATACAACAATCTATTAGCTTCTCTATAGTCAGGATAACCAACATCAATATTAGTCCACTGTAGATACATATAGTGAGCACCTGTTATGTAAGTGGGGATACCGTTGTTCATAAACCAACACCCATCTTCTCTATAATCAAACTCTTGCTCAATGTAATCAACCCATCTGCTTTTAAATTCAGAAGGCATATCATTCCATTGAAATATAGATTGAATCTTTGATAATTGTTTGGGTAACTCTCGTCTCTCCCAATACTGTTTGCTTTTATCTGAGTGTCTTTGAAGACACTCTTTAGGTGTTTTAGGTAGTGCAATCTTTAAACCTGATATCTCAATGACATCACCGATTTGTCCTGTCTTAGATATAACAACTACATCATACTTTTCATCGTAACCATAAATCCAAGACTTATTACGATTCTTATTACTAAGTACGTTTTTAGGTACGTAATTATTTAGTACTCTATATAGTTCGCTATTTAGACCTTCTTTCTGCAAATCCTTGTTTAGTATCTATTTTTGTATTAGGTGTTATTTCAGCAAGAGCCTCACGTTCTTCCTCAACACGTTTCAATATTTCAAATGCATCAAAGATTGCTAACTTCTTTGTAGCTGCTGCATTCTTTAATCTGTCTGCAGCCAAGTCATCTTCAGGGTCAGGTTTAATAATTTTTTCTTTAGCAACTTTTATTAATTGTTCTACTGCCTGATGACCTGCTTCTATAATTTTTAATTTGATTTCTTTACTATTCATAATACTAATGTAATTGAATGGTCATACATTCTATAGAGAGTTTCACCATCAACATTAAATTTATATTCTTGAAAAGGTTTGTAACAAACTGTATCTCCTATCTCAACACCCTTGCTTTTTAAATAATCATTCACGATTACAACTTCACCCATTAAAGGTTCTTTTGTGAATGGCTTGAATATATAACTATCTTTAACAGGGATGGGTTTAACAAAACAATACCTATCGTATCCATACCACTTATCATCTTTCTTGTAAGCAAAAAATTGGTCGGGGTCTAAAAAGAAAATGTTTTCTTTTAGAAAACTCTTACCGCTTCTTCTACGTCCTTTCATATCATTGTAAAATTTAAAGACGTTATGATGAACTAATAATGTATCTCCTTTCTCAATAGGACCACAATAATTAAGAGGTGTCTCAAGAACTATTGCTTCTCTATTTGAGGTAGATGCATCTTCTTCAGAGGTGCTTGTTATAAAATCAATACCTCCTATATTTTTTATGTTATCGTATCTCCTATTATTTTTAGGTTCTACAATGAATTGATAAATAGACTTCATTAAAAATTTATATTGTACTCAATGGATATAGGCATAGTGGATGTAAACTCTTTCCACAAGACAACCTCGTCATTCTTTTCAATCCAAATTTTTATTGAGTTAGATTCTCTATAGTGCTTTATTAAATGAATAGTGTAGTTTGAATTTAACACTTCTTGTCCAACAAGATAGTGCATAGCTCCGCCTTTGTAGTCAGGACCTATTGAGATTTTCCTTATGTCCATTTTTAGTTTATTTAATTTATAACAAAGATAGTAAAAAAAAATACCCCTATAAAGGAGTATTCTTTTAATACGAGAGGGCAAGGGATACACCGCAAAGCACGAGGCTATTAGGATACACCACTCACGACTAACGTTAATGGATACACCCTGCCCTATTTTTTTTATGCATTTCTTCTTGATATTGTACTTGAAGTTCCTACAGTCATAACAGCTTTATTTAATGGATTTGTAGTGGCAGTAATACCTCTTTGATACGATAAAGTTACAGGATTTGAAGGTTGTCCAAATATATATGGAACTGTATGGTTAGTCAATGTAAAGTTAGGATTCTCAATACCTACGACTAATCTAAAATATATTTTAAGCATTTGAGGAGCATCTCCAAAAAAGTTAAAAGGAGTTAACGTATTCCATCCCGGTGACGATTGTCTATTATCTACACCATTTCTTACTCTAAACTGTTCAGTAGGACTATCTGCTAATCCTGTAGGATAGTTAAAGTTGG
>Ga0164313_10003220_pt1 | contig 14571 bp, 13 predicted proteins | sample GuaBasSedimGuay4_FD_113735 | JGI IMG/M metagenome (GOLD analysis project Ga0164313, IMG submission 113735) | Subseafloor sediment microbial communities from Guaymas Basin, Gulf of California, Mexico - Guay4, Core 4569-4, 0-3 cm | ecosystem: Environmental > Aquatic > Marine > Hydrothermal vents... | reverse complement strand
TATTTTGATTACCTCGACGCCCTTGGATACGACTATGAAAACATATTCCTGCCCCACGACGCGAAAGCCAAAACCTTGCAGACGGGCCGCAGCACAATCGAGCAGTTCATCACACACTTTCAAGATACCGATGCCCATATCAGGATTACGCCAAGTCTTAAAGTTCAGCAAGGCATCGATGCGGCTCGACTTGTTCTGCCCCACGTCTGGTTTGACGCTGACCTTTGTTCTGATGGATGGGAAACTCTACGAGGCTACCGTAGAAAATACAACGAACTCACCAAATCGTTCAGCAACGCGCCGCTACACGATTGGGCCGCTGACGGGGCTGACGCCTTCCGCTATTTCGCACTCGTAACGCGAATGCACCTCAATATCCCGAACGATCAACCGACAGAAATTGCAACATTCAAGCCAAAGGGCTACACTCTGGACGAACTTTTCCAAGATCGTGAAGACAATAACCGTTCCTATGCGTTTGAAAAACTCAGAATAGGCTAGACTTATGCCCACCTCAACAAACAATACCGCAGGCGCGATACAATCTCGCAAAGACTTCGATAAAGACCCAAGCGGCCAGTACAAATACTGGGATATCGAGATGCGGAGCGCGTTTAAACGCCTGAAACAGTGGCATACGATGGGCGATGTCATCACCAAACGCTATATCGACGATCGAACTGGACAAGGCATCGGCGCGGGCCTTCATGGCGCGTATTCAGGCCAGATTGCCGGAAGCGCAGGCATGTTTCGTTTAAACCTATTCAACACCAATACCAAAACCATCAAAGACATGCTTTACAGCAAACTTCCGCGTATCGATGTCTCCAGAATCGATCACACGGGCAATGATGACGTCGCCAGAGTCGCCGCCGAGATGATCGAGCGAATGCTCCGCCTTGAATTAGAAGACAATGGCGCGGAACTGGACGCCACCCTGAAAGCCGCGCTTTTAGACCGCATGTTAGCCGGACTTGGCACCGCCCGCGTTCGATACGAAGTGGAAACCGAGACAAACGGCCAAGAAGAACAGGTCAAAACAGAGCGCGCGCCTGCCGATTATTATTACTGGGGTGATGTGCTTTGGGGTTGGGGCCGAACTTTCGCAAAATTGCCGTGGATAGGATTCCGTAGCTTCTTGACCAAAGACGAGGTAAACAAACGCTTTGGTGAAGAAGCCGCCAACGGCGTCACGTTACGCCAGCAGGACGTCACCGCCCGTGATGATGGCGTCACAGACCCTGATCAAGCCAGTGCATGGATGAAAGCCGAAATATGGGAGATTTGGGACAAAAACAAACAGCGGGTTATCTGGATTTCACTGGGTTACGACAAAACACTCGACAGCAAACCTGATACGCTGAAACTCAAAGGCTTTTACCCCTGCCCTCCTTTTTTCCTAGCCAATCCTACGACCCAACTGTACATCCCGACACCGGATTACCATCTGGCGCAAGATTTATACAACGCGATAGACGTGCTACAGACCAGAATCGCGATTATTACCGAAGCGGTCAAAGTAGTCGGTGTTTACGACGCCAGCGCCGACGGTGTTCGCCGGATGCTGAAAGAGGGCAACGAAAACGACCTGTTTCCTGTTGACAACTGGGCTTTATTCGCCGAGAAAGGCGGCATACAGGGTCAGGTTGATTGGCTACCCTTAATCGACATAGTGGGCGCGCTCGATAAGCTCCGAGCGTTACGCGACGAGACTATCGGCCTGCTACAGCAAGTAACGGGCATGGCAGACGTTATGCAGGGCCAATTACAGAATCAATACGAAGGCGTTGGCCAGACACAGATCAAAGCCCAGTACGGGTCATCCAGAATTCAGGCGCTGAGTGAGGATTTTGCCAAATTCGTCACTGATTTGATGCAACTCAAGGCCGAGGTTATTTGTAGGCATTTTAGCCCTGAGACTATCGTTAAACAATCCAACATGGAGTTTGCGCCAGACGCGGACAAAGAACGAGTGCCGCAGGCGGTAGAACTTCTGAAAAGTCCGCTAAGACTGGCTTGTCGTGTGCAAATTCGGCCAGAAACGATGGCCCAGCAAGATTACGCCCAGTTACAGGGTGAACGCGAGAATTACTTACAGGGCCTCAGTACGTTTATACAGGCCGCTACGCCCTTAATTCAGCAAGACCCCCGTAGCACTCCTTTTCTGCTAGAAATGCTCCAGTGGGCCATGGCGGGCTACAAAGGGGCATCTGACGTCGAGGGTATCTTAGATCAGGCAATCGAGACAATGAAACAGCCTGAACAGCAAGAACAGAAGCCTGACCCAGAGCAACAGAAAATGCAGGGGCAGCTAGAACTTGAAAAAATCCGCGCCCAGAGCAAGGAAAAAGAACTGGGGATGAAGCTGCAAAACGATATGCAAGTCCGCAAACAGGATATGGAAATGGATATCCAGACCCAGCAAGCGGCGGCACAAGCCGAGATGCAAAAAGAACACGGTAAAATGCAAAACGAGCTAACCGTCATTGCAGCCAAGATGGAAGCCGACGTCCAGACCGAGCTACTGACCTCCCAGATCAACGCACAGCAAGCCGATCGGGCAGTCGAGGGCGAGATACAAAAAGCCATTGCGGTCGCTAAGATCAAGGTTATGGAAGTCAAGGAAGGCAAGAAAATGGATATGCAAATGAAATTGGTCGATAAAGCATTCGACCGAGAAGAAAATGAGAAAGATCGACAAGCGCAATCCGCGCAACCAACCAAAGAGGGTTAAATATAGTGAACAGAACTAGTGTAAACGTACTTAAAACGGCTGAAATATGCCACGCAGTAAACCGCGCGCATTGCCAGAATATCGGCGACGACTCGCAACCAGAATGGGCAGATGCCCCCGAGTGGCAACGTCAAAGCGCCGTCAACGGTGTTAGATACCATCTGGCGAATCCAGATTCAACCCCCGAAGACTCGCACCTGAGTTGGCTCGCTGAAAAAGAAGCCAATGGATGGGTATACGGCGAAGAAAAAGACGCCGAGGCGAGAACACACCCCTGTTTCATGCCGTATGATGAACTCCCAGCAGACCAACGCGCCAAAGACGCTTTCTTCCTCGCTGTAGTCCGCGCTTGCGCGTAACTGAGCAAGGCATGAAGAAAGTTTATGTATACGATTCAGAGACTAAAAAAGTGGTGGAGAAATCCACCCTTCAACACAATCACAGCGCCGCTGTTCATACATTCAACGCCTTTACATCCCCCATTGACGGCACTAGAATCCGCGACTCCGCCCAGTTACGATCACACAACCGAAAGCATGGCGTCACCGATCAGAGGGATTACGGGCCCGATTGGTTTGCCCGCGAATCCAAATCCCGCGACGACCGCCTTACGGGGGCCACTAAGGCTGATAAGCAAGACCGTTTAAACGCGCTCAATCGAGCATACGAACAACAAAGAGGATAATTATTGTGGCAACAGCACAACAGGCAGAACAGACCGCTGAAAATAACAACAGCATGCGCGCTGATGTAGAGCGCGCTATTGAAGCTATCGAGAAAGACGAGCCCGAGGCGATAACCACGCAAACCGAAGACGAGGCCGAATTAACAGCGGGAGATTTGTTCAGCGATGAGGAAGGCAAAGAAACAGAAGCGAAAGCAAAGGTTGAAGCGGAAGCAAAGGAAATACTTGGAAAAGAATCCGGCGCTACGGACGATGACGACGCCGCAGCCGCAGCCGCAGCCGCAGCCGCAGCCGCAGCCGCAGGAACCGACGACACAAGCGGTAAATCGGATAGCGGCGGGGATAACGACGGCGGGATAGAAAAAGCGCCTGAAAGTTGGACTCCAGCAGCACGCGAGGGCTGGAAAGACCTTCCCGAACCTGTAAAGGCCCAGATTGCCAAACGCGAACTGGAAATGAACCATGCGCTTGATGCGGGTAAGGAGCATCGTAAGATGGGCGAACAGTTCAAGACCATCACAGACCAGTACGCGCAAGTTATCGCCGCAGAGGGCGCTACAGACCCCATAACGGGCGTTTCTGAACTGATGAAGACCGTCGCAACGCTACGAATGGGCTCACCACAGCAAAAAGCGACCCGAATTGCGCAATTCATCGATCATTACGGTATCGACGTGAATATGCTTGATACCATCCTGTCGCAGAATATCGGCGGTGGTACGCCAGCACCAGCACAAGGCGCGAATGCAGACCTTGAGGCGATTATTAATCAACGTATGGCCCCTGTAAACAAGCTACTCGCCCAGATGGACGAAACCACCAAGCGACAGAATTTTGATTCCAATCAGAAAATGATGGCCGAAGTAACTACGTTTAAACAGGCTAATGAATTTTATGCCGATGTCCAGAACGACATGGCTGATTTGGTCGAGATGGCGCAAAAACGTGATGTTATCATGCCGCTACAGGAAGCATACGACAAAGCCTGCGCGATGAACCCAGAAATTAACAAAATCCTGATTAAACGCGCCAACGATGCAGCGTTACTGAGTGGTAAACAGGTGTTAGAAGGCAAGCGTGAAGCGGCCAGCAGCATCATGGGCGCGGAAGGCGCGCCAGCAGGAGCAGGCGATATGGATATGCGCGGCACACTTGAAGCCGCTTGGGACGCTCAAACAGGTTGACACAGCATTTAAACGGGGTAAACTCGGCCACAGTGCCGATATGCCCCATCCCAATAGGGAAGGCAGGCCACCAACCAACGCCCCAGCTTCGGCAGGTTTAGGTAAATAGACGAAGTTTACTTTAATCCTACAAAGGAGCATATCCAATGAGTTTTGCTAACGCGAATATCTCAGACATTATGGCGACAACCATCGAGTCAAGAACTCGAAAAATCGCTGATAACGTCACGAACAACAACGCTGTATTAATGCAGCTATCCGCGAAAGGAAAGATCAAATCTTTCTCTGGCGGCTACAAAATCCTGCAAGAACTCTCTTTCGCCGATAACGCGAATGCGGGCTGGTATTCTGGTTACGACCTGTTGCCTGTCGGTGTTTCTGACGTCATCAGCGCGGCAGAGTACAACATCAAGCAGGCCGCAGTTCCTGTCATCATATCCGGTCTGGAACAACTCCAGAATGCCGGACGCGAACAGATGATTGATCTGATGGAATCACGACTCAGCGTAGCTGAATCATCCATGTCCAATCTCGTCACTGGTGGTTTATACGGCGACGGTACTGGTTCTGGCGGTAAAGAGATTGATGGCCTTGAAGCGGCTGTTCCTCTTGACCCAACAGCCGCGCCTTACGGCGGCATTGATGGCAGCACGTTTACATTCTGGCAGAACGCTTTCAGTGACAACACCGCCGCAGTAGGGCTTGACCCGACGCTGATTCAGGGCTTGTGGAATCAACTGTGGGCCTCTCTGGTTCGTGGACAAGACCGCACCGATCTGATCATGTGTGACACTTCCGTATGGAACGCCTATGTAGCCTCTTTGCAGGCTCAACAGCGCTTCACCAACACCCAGAAAGCAGACGCTGGATTTCAGTCCCTGAAATTCTTCGATGCCGATGTCGTGCTGGATGGCGGTATCTACAATGGGTCACTTGGGTCAGGCGCGCCAGCAGGAACAGCGTTCTTCCTGAACTGTGATTACATCCATTATCGCCCGCACAGTGCGCGAAACATGGTGCCTTTAAGCCCGAATCGTCGCTACGCGACCAATCAGGATGCCGAGGTTCAAATCTTGGCGTGGGCTGGCAATCTGACCACATCAGGTCGGATGTTCCAAGGCCGCTACGACGCAGTAGGCGTTTAAACGATAAGGGCGGGGAAACCCGCCCTTTCCCTAATTAAGCAGGAGAAAATAAAATGCCAGCACCAGAATTACAACCGACAGTTTTTCGAGACACCGCAGCGGCAAACGCCCGCGCCCTTGAAACCCCCGCCGCAAATTTTGAAAACGGTATGAATCTTAGCGGTTCTTGCGCTTGTGGTATCGGTATCAATATGCTGAAAGGCGCTGTTGTTGGTACTCCCGAGCAGTTTACTTTGCTCGATCAAGGTAACTTGGCGGCTGGCGATGCGCCTGCGCCTCGCGTACCGCAAATTAGTCAGTCTATTGGCGGCTTTCCCTACGTTGATCGCGCAACAGTAGACTGGCCCAGTTCTGGCGGCACCCCTGACAGACTGCCGAAAGGCTCTATTCGCTTCGGTACGCTTCCGACGAATGCGGCTAAAGCGGCGGCTGACCCGTCTATTGACGGCACAGTAATTCCGGTTGCGAATTCAGTGCTGAACTCCCTCGCAGAAGGTTGGGTAGCGGCAGTTTAAACATGAACGCAGTTCTAACCAATGTGCTTCTAGCCTTGCTATTGGCGGTATTGCTCTGGGTAGCGTTCGCCGCCAATGTTCAGGTTAGGGTATTCCAATCTCATGCAACAGGCGGGCTTGTGTACTGCCGTAGCGGCTCTTTGCCTGCCAGTTCGCATGAAGACCTTGGAACGGCTAGTGTATCTGTAAACGATGCGGTAGACTGTCCGTGACGTAACATAATTTAAACAACAAAGAGGATTTATATAGTGCAGACAGCAGATTTCGATCACCACGCATTTGAACACGGCCAGCAATCAGAAGAAGATAAAAAGCTACTGGTTAAGTTTTTCATGAAACCCAAGCAAGATAACGCCAAATCGCTTGAGGAAGGGCGTCCTGTGTTTACAGACGTTGAATACATTGATATTAAAATTCCTGGCGATAGAACAGGCGGGGCGTGTCGTCCAGCTACGTTTCGGGACAAAGGAAGGTTTCCAGAACACTACACCAAGTTTAAACAGCGTATCGAGGTTCCGTTAGACGGTACGCCGTTGGCCGAGTGGCCGTTAATCACGCGCTCACTGGCAGAAGAATTGTCGTTTCACAACGTCAAAACGGTAGAACACCTTTCTACTATGGCCGATAATAACGTCGGCAAGTTTATGGGTCTGGGCACGTTAAAAGCGAAGGCCGTAGTATGGCTTGAACAGGCCAGCAAAGAATCAAAAGTACACGAATTGCAAGAACAACTCGCAGAACGTGACGAACGTATTGACAATCTGGAAAAGCAGATGGAACAGGTTTTGGCCGCGCATAAAGCCGTCGCGCCTGTCGAATCTTCGGGCCAAAGCCCCGCGCCAGTTGAGATTGCGCCATCGTTAGCCTCTGAACTTGATGAACCAGCGCCAAAAGCGCGGCGCAGACGAAAGAGCAAAACTGATGGCAAGATTCAAGACGATAAATGATATATGCAACCAGATAGCAGTTGAGGTAGGCATACAGAAAGTTTCTGATGTTTTTACGGCGGCCGATGTTGCGTTTGAACAGCTAACCACGCTGGCTAATTCTGTAGGTTATGAGCTTCTGCAAAATTCCGCGTGGGAAGGCTTAGTCCGTGAGCATGCGATTACGACCGTAGGTGGTGACGACGGGAAGTATGATCTTCCTGATGACTTTGGTTACATGATCAATCAAACCGGATGGGACAGAACCAATAACGTAATGTTGGGGGGCCCCCTGTCCGCGCAAGAATGGCAGTATTTGGAAGGCCGCGATTTGGTCAGTCAGACTATTTATGCCACTTTCCGTGAAGTAGAAAATCAATTTTGGCTATTCCCTCAACCCCCGCCGGAAGGCATTGATATACGCTTTGAATATATCTCACGTAACTGGGTACTTGTAAACGGTCTCGCGGGCGTTTATTCGGATAAGGTAGTGCAGGCCGCTGATTTAGTGATGTATGAAGCCCATCTGTTTGAACGTGCGGTGAAAGTACGTTTCCTGCAAGCAAGGGGTTTTGATACTACTAATGCCATGCGTGAGTATGAAATCGCTTTCGTTTCATGGACAGGAAAAGACAAAGGCGCTCCCGTTTTGAATGCGGGGCAGACTTACGGTGGTGTACCCTATCTGGATTCTTTCCGTAACACCCCAGATACAGGGTTCGGGCCCTAATAATGTTCTCAGCCAGACGTAAAGCACAAGGTCAAGCCACTAACTCGGTAGGGGTGCCCGCGCCGATAAAAGGCATCGTCGCTACAGGGCTTTTTGGTGGGCATTCAGCTTCCGCCGAAGGTGATACAGGCGTTGATTCGGCTATCTGGCTGTACAACCTGATTGCGGGTGAATACGGCGTCAGGGTGCGTCAGGGCTCGCGTGAAACAGTCACAAACATACCTGATAGTGAGGGCCCTAACGGGGATATCAGGTCAATCATGTTTTTTAACTCTATAGTCGCGGGGGGTGCAGCCGATCACGTATTTGCAGTGACGGATATGGGTATCCATGACGTTACCGCAGGGGGCGCAGGCCCATGGGTGCTGGGTGATCTAGCTTCTGATTTTATCTGGCCGAATCAAGGCGGAAATGCAGGGTGGGCTACAGCACTTAACTACACCAATGTCGGGGGTGATCATTTTTTACTTATCACTGACGAAGATAACGGGTATTGGATATTTGACGGTACGGAATGGACTGCGGGCACGTTTACAGGAAGTCCAAAACCAGATGCTGACAAGTTGGTTCAGATCGTTGAGTGGAATGGTCGTATCTGGTTCGTAGAAAAGAACTCAGCGCGGGCGTGGTTTTTAGACCCGCTTTCATTGACAGGTGATATCACCCCAATGGACGTTGGTAGTCGGTTTAAAGAAGGCGGTCATTTAGTACAGAATTCAACGTGGTCTCTTGATTCTGGCGATGGCATGGACGATAAATTTGTAATGATTTCGTCTGGCGGCGACGTACTGGTGTGGGAAGGGATTGATCCTACTACAGCAGCCGATTTAGTCCTTGTAGGAAGGTGGGCTGTAGGTTCCGTACCAGAAGGCAGGAAAGTTATGTCTGACTGGGGTGGTGATGTACTTATCATGTCAACTAGCGGACTGGTCACTTGTTCTGCGCTTTTACGTGGTAGAGCTGATTTAGATAATAATCAATTCATATCCAAGAACATAAGTCAGTATCTTCGTGCTGAAATGGCAGGGAGTTTAAACGTATACGGTTGGTCGCTATTGCAAGTCCCGCATCAAAATATAACTATCGTTTCAGTGCCTACTCCGCCGTTAGTTAGCAGGGCACCAATACAGTTTGTGCTGGATACTTCTTCCAATGCGTGGTCGATGTTCCGTGATTTGGATATCAGGTGTCAGGTACAGTCAGGCCATACCTATCTGTTCGGTACTAGCAACGGGCGCATCATGTCGATGGAAGGCACCACAGACGAAATACTGCTGGATGGTAGTTCATCTAAAGCGATTACGTTCAGCATGTTGACTCATTACTCAGGACTGGGTATGGCGGCAAATTGGAAGCGGCCACAATGGATACGGCCCTATTGGATAGGTTCTGCACAACCAGTATTCAGCGTGCAAATCAGATATGATTTTGATCTAACTGAATTATTAAATTCACCGCCCTTTGTCGAGTTAGACGTCGCAACATGGGATAGCGCCATTTGGGATAACGCACTTTGGGCGGGTAACGCACAAAGCTATCTTGAAACTATTGGTGTAAACGGTATGGGGCGGCATATAGCTGTTGCGTATAGAGGCGAAGCGACCAACGAACTAACCTACGTGGGCGCTGATATTATGTTTGACAGGGGTGGGCTACTGTGAATTGCGTACCTTTTAATTTTAATAAACACGCTGGATGGATGAAGGAGCGAGTACATGCTGTTTACTGCGAAGACACCAAAGGCATTATCGTTGAAAATCATGGTTATCCTGTTGCTGGCGTCATTCTCGATAGCTGGTGCCCTAATTCTGTGGTTGGCCATGTCGCTATTGATGAACCTATGGCGTTGAGAGTTTTGGTCAAGGAACTGTTTACATACGTTTTCATTACTGCCGGACGCGGTATACTGATCGGCACAACCCCAAGCACGAACAAGAAAGCGATCAAATTCAACGAGCATTTAGGGTTTAAACCCGTAAGCACCATCAAAGATGGATATGCCGTCGGGGTTGATTTTATTATCTACCAGATGAATAAGGCGGACTGCCGGTTCATACCGAAAGAAATTAGATTACAAGAGGTTGCGTGATGTATATTCCAAACAGGGCTGAACAGCGTTTAAACGTACTGCTTTCAGGTGAGAAATTTAGCTGCCAAGGCAAGTCAGCCCCAGCGCCGCCCGACTATAAATCTGCCGCTGAGGCTACCGCAGCATCTGACAAGGAAGCCTTGCGCGATCAGACTTACGCCAACAGGCCCAACCAATACACCCCATTCGGGTCGACCACATGGGAACAAAGCAGCGTTGTTGACCCTACTACGGGCGAGCCTGTCACCAGTTGGGAGCAGTACACCAATTTAAACCCTGAGTCACAAGCTGCGCTTGATGCTCAATTTGATGTCCAACGCAGGAAGTCTGAGCAGGCAAGCGGGTTATACGAGCGCGTTGAAGAAGATTTCAAAGACCCGATGGATTACAGCGGCCTACCTGACTGGAAGCAAGGCCCCGAGGCAGGTAACTTATCGCCCGAAGAATTGCAACGAGGGGTGGATTTCTCCGGTGCCGAAGGGCGAACCAGTGCGGAAGATGCGCGCCAGAATGCCGAGGATGCCATCTACGGACGCGCAACAAGCAGGCTTGACCCACAATGGGAACAGCGAACCAGTCAGGCAGAGGCCCGACTAGCGGCGCAGGGCTTACGTCCTGATGACCCCGCGTATAAACAAGCTATGGAGAATCTGGGGCGCGAACGAACAGACGCATACCAGCAAGCCCAATACGGCTCGATCATGGGCGGCGGGCAGGAAGCGTCCAGAACGATTGCCGATCAGCGCGCGGGACGTGAACAGGATATGGGTGAGATGCTTCGCTCTGGCCAGTTTGCCAATACTGCCGCAGGGCAGGCGTTTGGACAGGAAGCGACGGCAGGAGGCCAGAATTTTGCACAGGGCGGCGCAGAAGCTGACAGGCAGAATGTTCAGCGCCAGCAACAGCTTACCGAGATGATGCAGCAACGCGGGTTCAATTTAAACGAGATAAACGCTTTGCTGTCTGGTCAACAAGTCGGCATGCCGAGTATGCCGCAGTACAATCAGGCGGGTAGAGGCGCGGCGACAGATTACACAGGTGCAGCGCGCGATCAGTATCAGGGTGAACAAGATCAATTCAGCGCTGATCAGGCCATGTGGAATAGCTTGATGCAGGGCGCTGGCATGGCGGGTGGTAGCATGGCGATGATGTCTGACAGACGCCTGAAAAGGTTCATCACCAGAATTGGTACGTTTAAACGCTATCCAATGTATCTGTTCCAGTATATCTGGGGCGAATGGGCGGTTGGAGTTATGGCCGATGAAATTAATCAAGATGCAGTAATAATGCTGCCACACGGTTATGCTGCCGTTGATTACGCGAGGATAAAATAATGGGCCCGACACAAGGTATAAATCCAATGGCCCCAGCGCCTATGGCTGATCTGGACATGACAAATGCTGGGCAGTCAGTACCGGACATGCAGGCTTTTGTAGATACGCTTGAACCGACGCAATGGGAACAGCTTAAACAGCAGTTAAACGGCATGGCTTCTGACGAAGAACGTCAAGCGTTCCTGATGGAGTACGCCAAAGATCATGGCGTGATGGGCGGGCAGGCGCAAGGCCGTATGGACAGGGCAGATGCGCTGCGAACAGACTCTCCCAAAGGTCGTTACGCTGGCGGGATGTATGTCGCGGCTAACCCGCTTGAACACATCGGCGCGGGTATGCAAAACTATCAGGCGCAGAAACAGTACAAGTCAGGGCAGGCCGATTTAAACGCGGCCACTACTGGCGAACAGATGCAAATGGCTGATTATTTGCGAATGATGACAAAAAGGTAAGTATCATGGCGGGTCAAATAGAGGCATTAATGGGGCTGGTTCCGCCTGAACAGGCAGACCAACAGGCGCTTGCGCGCCAGTTACGAAGTGATCGTAATCTGGGGCAGTTTTTTCAAGGGTCAGGTAGCCAGCGTGTTAGGGACGCTGGGGCTCAAATGACTTCTGACGCAATGACCAGTGCCAAAGGGGCGGGCACCCGCCGTGAGCAGGCATTAGGGCGTTCTGTAGCGGCTGAGAAAGAGCAATATCAGCGTGGGCGTGACACTCAGAAAGATACGCTTGCGGCTACCGCGTTATCTCGCACTAACAGGCTTAAAGATGAACAGCTTGCCCTTGAGGCAGGCGAATACACTGACCCAACTCAGATGCGCGATAGAGATGGTAAAATTGCATGGTATGGCTATAAAGGCGGTACAGGCCCGCTGGTTAAAATACCCGACTCAGAGGGTTTGAGTGAGGCTAATACCACAGGCGCAGCCAAGCGCGTAACGATCGATGGAACCAATATCAGCTACCTGAGATATCCAGACGGCACGATCGTTTACAACCAGCAAGAATACCCTGATATCAACGCTTTCAGAGAGGCCAATAAAGACATCATAGCGCAAGGCGCAAAGTCACAGGCTGAAATTAAAGGGGCGGTTACGACCGCTGGCGAATGGGCCAAGTTAGACGCCGAAGAAGTCAATGACAAGATCAGGGGTGTTGCTGATCTAGACTCTGTTTACGGGGATTCCATGCGTAATATCGACGTCATGGTCAAGGCTATCGATGATGGCGCTGAGACAGGCCAGATTTACAGCATGTTTACAACGCTTACCGACGCCACCAGCAGATTTGAATCAGCGAAGGCGAAAGAAACTCTTAATATGCTGGCCCAGTACAAATTAACTCCTGTTTCTGACAGAGATTTGGCCGAATTGAATAAGGCCGCGCAGCCTAACATGACGCCAGAAGACATGCGGGCATGGTTGATACATAAGCGCGAAGGCGTTGAACGTATGCAGAAAGCGAATCGTAAAATGGAAGACTTCCTACGCAAGAAGCGGACTATTCCGACAGGCGAAGAACGTGACCTGTTAGAAGCCGAAGTCGATGCTATTTTGCATGATGGATATGATTTCGCTTTCTCTGGTGGTAATGCTGAACAGGGCGGCGGCATACCGAGAAACGATTACGGCATGACCGAAGACGAATGGAACGGCTTAACTGACGATCAAAAGCTACAACTGGAAGGCTAAGTAATGCGCAGTTTTGAAGAACTTTTAGCGGCTAAAAATGCTTCCGTAAACGCGGCGGCTAAACCACGTTCTTTTGACGAGTTACTGGCGGCAAAACAGGCGAGCGCGGCACCCGTTGAGCGTAAGTTTGGGCGTTTTTCAGGGGAAAGACCCGCAGCAACAGAAAATCAGCCTAGCGAATTCACTACAGGCGAGCAATTGACTGATGTGGGGCGCACTATTGGCCGCACGAATCAGGAAACATCCGAATTTATGGCCGATATGGCAGGTTTTGTCATCCCTAACTACGACCCCGCGACAGGTAACATCAGTTCCGGCTTCTCTGAACGGTTCCGTTCTGGTATGGGTCGCGCTGGAGAAGATGAGGGATGGGGGCTGAGTAAAATAGGGGCTTTCGGCAAAGGTTTTATGGAACCTACCGAATACGGTAAACGCACCGCCAAAATGTTTGAGTCTCCAGAATTCTTTGACGAACAGATCGCCGAAGGCGAGGGTGATATGTGGCTCGACCCACTTAAAAAAGGCGCTCAATTGACTACTGAACTTGGCACCACCGCATGGATGGGCGGGCCTAAAGGGGTAGAAGCCGCTATGCGCACTCTGCCGCTATCCGTTACGGCGGGCGCGGCAGGCGAGCAGGTAGCAGGCGGTAAAGGTGAACTGGCAGGCGTCATGGGCGCGGCGTTCGCTCAAGACTATCCCGCTATGTTTAAACTGCTTACTAAAACAGGCGGTAGCCTGACATCAATTCCGCGCAAGTTGAAACGCTCTGTACTATCTGGCGATACGGTAGCTAACGCCAGCGATAATGAAATCCGCCAAGGGCTTGAAGAAATTATTCGTAATACTTGGACGTCTGACCCTGAACTGATGGTCAGTCATATTGACGAGGTGTTTAAACGCGTTAAAACCAAAATCGCAGCGGGTGAGAAAGGTACTCTGGGTCAGCTATCCGGCGACGCTGGCATACTCGATTTTGAAAAGACTTACGCCAAAGAACACCGCCGTAGTGATGTTCAGCGAATCAGCGGCCAGATAGAACAGGACGTGTACGACGCCACAGGGGCTATAGAAGGTGATGCGGCTCAAGCTGCCCGCGTACCCGCTAAAGTCGTTGCAGACGAAAAACAGGCCCTACAGGAAGCCGCACAGGGTGTTTTGACAAAGACTACCACCGCAGAACGCAAAGCGAAGCGCACAGCGGCCAGAAGTCGGCCTACTACTGAGGTTTCCAGTGACTTGAAGAAGACCACGCAGAAAATCAAGGATGATCGATTTGCGGTCGCTAAACAAGCGTTTGATGACATCCCCAATGAAGGCGGCAAGATTGATGCCACCGATATTACAGCGGCCAAAAAGAAATACTGGGGTGATATAGAAGACCCTCATCTACAAGCTGAGTTTGAATCTCAATTCCCAGAAACTATGAAGTCATTAGCCCGAATCGAGAAAGAGGGCGGCGATGTCAGCTTAGAGGCTTTAAACGCTGTCCTATCCAAATACAGCGCCGAGTCTGTTGGCACCAGTATGAAGCCC
>Ga0164313_10003219_pt1 | contig 14572 bp, 12 predicted proteins | sample GuaBasSedimGuay4_FD_113735 | JGI IMG/M metagenome (GOLD analysis project Ga0164313, IMG submission 113735) | Subseafloor sediment microbial communities from Guaymas Basin, Gulf of California, Mexico - Guay4, Core 4569-4, 0-3 cm | ecosystem: Environmental > Aquatic > Marine > Hydrothermal vents... | reverse complement strand
TAAACTTGCAGCCTGTCTCTCAAATTTAGGGGTTAAAAAAGGCGATAAAGTGGCTTTTTTTTTACGTAATTCTCCTGAGTTTATCTATAGTGTTTTTGCTGCTTCAAAGTTAGGTGCGATTATCGTGCCGGTCAATACCTTTTTAAAAGAAGATGAACTGACGTATATTTTAGAAGACAGTGGATCAACGGTACTCATTGCTTCGGCTATTCATGATAAAGTGGTGAATGGCAGTAAAGCAAGTTCATTATGTCAATTTATTCTATGGGAAGGTGATAGTGCGACACAAGGGGAGCAGCATCACTCTTTTGATGAAGTGCTTAGTACCGAGTCCTCTGTAAATCATACTCAAACAGAATTGGAAGACACGGCAGTGATCATTTACACTTCAGGGACAACAGGTAAACCCAAAGGTGCGATGTTAAGCCATAAAAACATTTTTTCAAATGGCCGTTCCGGTGCGATGACCATTAAAGTGAAACCAAAAGACAGAGGCATTGTCTTTTTGCCTATGTTCCATTCTTTTACTTTCTCCATTGGGGTGATGCTTCCTATGCAGGTAGGGATGAGCATTGTGATCATTAAGTCTATTCAGCCTTTCTCGAATATTTTTAAACAAACATTGATGAAGCGTGTGACGATATTTTTTGGTATCCCTGATGTATACAATGCATTGGCAAAGGCCAAACTCCCTTGGTACTTTATGTGGTTTAACTCTATTCGAGCCTTCATCTCCGGTGCTGCAGCACTGCAGCCTAAAACACTTGAGGCAATGTCAAAGAAATTTAAAAGAGCCACATTGTTGGAGGGATATGGATTGAGTGAAGCCAGTCCGGCAGTCTGTATGAATACCTTTAAAAAACAAAAGGCAGGATCCGTAGGTACAGCGCTGTATGGCTACGAAATGAAAGTAGTTGACGCTGACATGAACGAAGTGAAATACGGTATGATAGGAGATATCATTGTGAGGGGTGATAATGTCATGCAGGGATATCTAGGTCGTCCCACTGCTACAGAAGAGACGATCATCAATGGTTGGCTACTCACAGGAGATATGGGTTACATGGATGATGAAGGATTTTTGTTTATTGTAGACAGAAAAAAAGATCTTATCATTTCTAAAGGGATCAATGTTTATCCTCGTGAGATAGAAGAAGTCATAGATATGTACGAAGGGGTAGGTGCCTCTGCGGTGATCGGAATAATTGATGAAAGAAGCGGTGAGATACCAATTGTGTATATAGAGCTTGAAGAGGGTGTTGAAAGTCTGGATGAAGCAGGACTTAAAAAACATATGAAAGAATCTTTAGCAAATTATAAAATACCAAAACAGATCCATCTTATAGCGGAACTTCCAAAAAATGCCACGGGGAAGGTACTTAAGCGTGCACTGAAAGAGACGCTCAAGGATGAGTATTAATGCAGGCGATCATCAATGCAAAATTTTTGGTTGATGATGGCATTCTTGAAAATCAAATACTTCTCTTTGACAACAACATTGTAGGCTTTACAGAAGAGGTACCTGAAGGGATTGAAGTTTTAGATGCAAAAGGTGCTTATGTCTCTGCAGGGTTTATAGATCTTCATATACATGGTTCAGGCGATGCAGATGTTATGGATGCCACACCTGAAGCACTGAAACGCATCTCATCAATTCTTTTAGAAACAGGGACAACTTCTTTTCTTGCCACAACGATGACAATGTCAGAGCAGGCCATTGACAAGGCTTTACAAAATGTTCAGCAACATGCCGGTCAAGTGTCAGGAGCACAGATACTTGGCATCCATCTTGAGGGACCTTTTATAAATGCAAGTAAACATGGTGCACAGGATAAAGCATATATACAAAGACCAACGACAGACTTGATAAAAAATTATATGCAAGAGGTCAAAATGATCACGTTGGCACCTGAAGTTGGCGGGGCCGAATATTTTATAAAGTTTATGAAAAAAGAGTATCCTCACATCATACTCAGTATTGGCCATTCTGATGCAAGTTATGAAGAGAGTCAAGAGAGTTTTACCTGGGGCGTGTCACATGCAACACATCTGTTTAATGCTATGAATCCTTACCATCATAGAGAACCGGGCATTGTAGGGGCTGTGTTGGATGCAGATGTCACCTGTGATATCATCCCCGATCTGGTGCATACACACCCTTCTACTTTGGAATTGGTACAGAAGGTTAAAAAAGAGAAACTTATACTCATTACCGATGCAATGCGTGCGGGGTGTATGAAGTGCGGTACTTATGATCTCGGAGGTCGCAGTGTTGAGGTATCTGATGGTAAGGCAGTGTTAGAAGACGGGACACTTGCCGGGTCTGTGTTAAAGATGAATGAGGCGTTACACAATATGATAAGACATACCTCTATGAGCATGGTGGAAGTTGTCAATGCCGTTACAAAGGGGCCTGCACAGAAACTAGCTATCAATAAAGGTGAACTTAGAGTAGGATATGATGCGGATATCGTTATATTTGATGAAACATTTAATATTCTTTATAGCATCGTAGGTGGAGACTTAAAGTATAAGAGATATAATTAGGACAATCAACAAACAAATTATTTTATAAAGTGATGAATAGTATGAAAATAATCTTTTTTTTAATGACCTCAATGGTTTGGCTTTTTGCACAAGAGAATGCCGCTGAAGAGTATGGACTTTTCTTTTATGGACAGTTGCTTGTTATCGTCTTATTGCTTGGGTATATAGCTATAAGTAAACTTAATATTTTTGGAAAATGTAAGCAAAGAGACGATGATGAAACGACAGAAGAGTCAAAGGCATCTAATCAGGCAGAAATAACGAGTTTAGAGGTGATAGAGAAATATAGAGTTGAAATGCGAAAAATAAACATTGAAAATCAACCCTTTAGGATCAGTGGATTATTACATATTTTGACGAATAAAATGAGTGATTTACTAAAAGATAACAGACATACTATTTATTATGATGTTGAAAGTGAAGTGGGGCGGTATATTATTGGTGACAATGATTATATTGAACAAGTTCTGGAGATATTGTTAAAAAACAGTATGGATTTAAATACTGATTCTGAAATTAGTCTAAAAATCTCAAAAAGTAAAAATATGCTTCTAGTGTTTGAGGTTATCAATAAAAAAGGCTTTATGAAAAAAGCAATGCTTAAAGAGTATAACACTACAAAACGCACGCGTACCAATCTGAGTGAAAATTTAAACTCTTTTATAAAAGCTAAAAAAATTGTAGAGGTCATGACTGGATCAATAGAAGTAAAAAGCAGTAAATTTTCGGGTACGCAGTATAGTTTTACAATACCTTATTATGAGGATAAAGATAACAAAAGTAATCAGGAAGAGTTAAAAAAATCCTTAGAGGGTAAGCATGCTCTGTTTATTGGGAAAGATGAATATGATACTAAAAGAGCACAGTATATTTTTAAAACATTTGGTATCAATATTGAAAATATGAAGTTGTCTGATTTTGAAAATAAAAAACCGGATATGAAAAAGTATGATATGGCAATCTTGAGATCATCAGATATTACCTATGCACATATTAGTTTTTTTAAAAATATCTATGAAGATAAAAAAAGCAAGTTTAAAATTATTATTGTGCATGAATTGTTTGAATCTGAAGAGAAAATTGCATTTGCAAAACCAATTGCACATGCAGAGCTCTATAACCCAACGATTATTGGAGATGTTGAAGAAATCTTATATCAAATGTTTATGCTTCAAAGTAATGCAGTTAAAGGGATCAATAATATGGAAATATTCGATCCTAAGACATTTGCGCTTAAGGGCAGTAGCAGTATTACAAAAGTTAATCTTGAGAAGTACAAGGGTGCACATATTGCTATAGTAGAAGATAGTAAAGTGGACCAAAGAATTATGAGAAATATTTTAAAAATAAATGGGATTACTCTTTTTTGTATGATCAATGGTGCTGAAATGATCGAATTACTTGAAAAAGAAGAGATAGATCTTATTTTTTCAGATATTAATATGCCTGTTATGGATGGCTTGACGATGACAAAGAAAATACGCACAATGAAAAAATGGGAAAAAATCCCCATCGTTTCCATCTCTTCAATGGCCTTTACCCATGAAATAAAAGAGATGCAAGTTGCAGGAATGAATGCCTCTATATCTAAACCGATCGTCGCAGAAGAAGTGTATCGGGCTGTGGAAAGATTTTTAATAATGACCCCTGAAATACAAGAGAGAAGAATAAAAACGCATAAAAACAATTTCCACTATAGTAAAGAAGTTTTAGATATTGACAAGGGATTGAAAGAAGCAGAAAGTGATGAGCAGTATCAGGAAGTTTTGTTAGAAACAATGGATATATTGAAAGATACCATTGAACCATTTTCAAGGATGGTTTATGATGAAGAATATCGTGCATTGGGAGAATTCGCAAAATTGGCACTTGATCTGTATGAAAAAATACATGCACCTGAAATGATAAAGATGTTCCGGGAGTTAAGTGAGTATGTCGCCACAAAGCAAAGAACATATTTAATGGAGTATGCTTTCTTATATCGAAAAAATTGGAAAAAATTACAAATTGAAATAGAAAGATATCTGGAAGATACTCAGAATTGAGTGTAGATAATAAAGTATAGAAGGAATAGTATGTTTGGATTTTTAAAACGTAAAGTAAGAGATGTATTTTCACCTGTAGATGGTCAGGTCGTAGCACTTGAGTCTGTACCAGATGAAGTGTTTTCGCAAAAAATGGTAGGAGACGGTGTGGCTGTGATTCCCGTATCTAATCTATTCACGGCACCTATTGACGGTGTTGTGTCAAAAATATTTTCTACCAATCATGCATACAGTATCAAAAGTTCAAAAGATTTAGAAGTAATGGTACACATCGGGTTGGAAACAGTAGCGCTTGAGGGGAAAGGGTTTACCCGTGTTGCCCAAGAAGGAGATGAAGTGAAAGTAGGTGATGTGATCATTGAAGTAGATCTGGCTTATATTAGAGATCATGCAAAAGACATTATCACACCTATTATTATCTCTGATGAGAGTGATGTTAAAGCAATTGAGAAAAACTTGGATATAGTCAAAAGTAAAGATAAAATTATGGAGGTGAGCTAATGCCATTAACTGATAACATTTATTATTATATCGCGTATGGGTTGATCTTAGTTATATTTTTTATTGTGCTTAAAACCCCTAAAAAGAAGAAGTAAGGTAAAGAGAATATTTTTTTAAAATTATTTTTGTATACTGTAGTATGATGAAAATATTATTACTTGAAGATGACCGTATTTTATGTGATAGCTTAAGAGAGTTTTTAGAGTTTGAGGGCTATAAGGTAGATGTAGCACATCGTGGGCCTGAAGTATTTGACCTTACTTTTACACAGAAGTATGACTTGTACATTTTGGATGTGAACGTACCTGAGATCAATGGCTTTGATGTACTCTCTGCATTGAGAGAATCAGGAGATGAAACATCCGCTATCTACATCACAGCCCTTACTGACATAAATTCTATTACGAAAGGTTTCGCTATAGGAGCGGAAGACTATATTAAAAAACCTTTTGATCCCGAAGAACTGCTGATCCGTATTAAACGTAAATACCAAAATGATGACGTTTTACTTTACCTTAATGATATCGTGTATAATCCTATAACAAGAGTTTTGCAAAAAGAAGGACAAACTATAGGATTGGGAGAGGTACAGGAAAATATTTTTCATACACTCATTATCCAACAAAATAAAATTGTAGACAGTTATACTCTGATGGACTTTTTGGAGAAACCTACGGCAAATGCATTACGTGTGAATATTGCAAAATTAAAGAATAAATTGAGCATAGATATCAAGAATATACGTGGTAGGGGGTACATGATTGAAAAGATATGAACTAGAGTCATTTCTTAAAAGTTTTTTGATATTTTTGATGCTCTTTGAAGTACTTTTGACGATCAATTTTTTGCATGAATATCAAGTGAAAAAAGTAGAGATAGAAGATAAAATTCATATAGAGATGAAACTATGCGCCTTTACTTTGCAATGCACAGGGCTTAAAACAGACTTTGTGGATAATAGTGAGAAAAAAGAGGAAAATATACTCTATCAAGATGGTGATTTTTATAGTTATTTTAGTGTACCGACATCAGATAAGTATTTGATGAAAGTCATGTATTCAAGAGCAAATTATATGCTAAGAGTGAAAAAATTAGAAAATAAACTTACTAAAAGATTTTGGCTTTATTCTGTCTTTGCTCTGTTGATTTCTCTCTTTTTTTCTATATATACGCTAATGCCACTCCAAAGAGCACTGCGTCTTAATGAAGAGTTTGTGAAGGATATTCTTCATGATTTTAATACACCTATCAGTTCTATGCTTATTAACCTAAAACTTTTTAAAAGGGAGATAGGAGATAATAAAAAAATACAAAGGCTTGAAAATAATATTCAAAGTATACTTTCGTTACAGGATAATCTACGTATTTTTCTTAAAGGACTCCCCTCACATTCAGAAAGCTTTTCTTTAAATGAGTTGGTACAAAATCGTGTAGATTATTTTTCAGTGCTGTACTCTGATGTGACATATAAAACTTCCATGGATAATACAATATTGGAGACCAATAAAGATGCATTCACACGTATTTTAGATAATCTTTTAAGTAATGCAGGTAAATATAATAGTGCAAATGGACAGGTGGATATTGTTTTACAAGGGTATAGCCTAACTATACAGGACACTGGAAAAGGTATTAAACAGCCTTTAAAAGTATTTGACAGATATTATAAAGAACAAGAGAGAGGTATAGGGATAGGATTGCATATTGTGAAAAAACTTTGTGATGAATTGGTAATTCCTATCACAATAGAAAGTAAAGAGGGAAAAGGAACAAATGTCAAACTAAACCTTTCCACCATCATTAGCACGCATAGCTGAGGATTAAGTTATTGATTGTCTTTCATAAGCGTCATGATGTGTTTTTTATATTTTGGATCTTTATTTATCTTGTATGCTGCGATGAGTTCTTCAAGGGAGCCTTGATTAAAGAGTTCCTCTTCTTTGAGTGATGCTTCTCTTTGTTTTAGCAGAGTATATTGGCGGTTAGAAAGTGTACTTTTTGTGGCACTTTGTGCAATATAGGTTCGTAGTTCATCAAGTGATGCTTTTCCCAAATAGTAAGAATAAGGTTTTTGAAAATAAGAGAGGATAAAACTTTCATTCTCTATGGGCTCATTTTCTGTAGGCGCATCCTGGATACTTTCTTCTTTTTGGGGTTGAGATGCTATGCCTTTACTGTTGATCTGGAGTTTTTGAGCGATAATTTGCAGTTGCTCCAATTGGTCTTGCGTTGTAGCACGTTTTTCATAATGCTTATAATAGTCAACTATCAATTGTTTTGGTAATGTTGTTTTAATATTTTTTATCTTGTCTGCATTGTAAGTTCTAATCGCTGATTTGTAAAGATCTTGAAGGCTGGAATACTCTTGGGTTTCAACTAAAAGTGTTTTGACGCCTTTGTATCGCTTTAGTGATATGGAAGAGATATACCCTATGCTCTGTAAAGATGCAATGGTGTGATAGCCCTTGCTGTTAAAGCTTTTTAGTACATGCGTAACGGTTGTTTTTTTATTTTCTGTCATGGCAAGTGCCGGTTGTTTCGGATTGGAGAGATTATAGAGTATATATTGGTCGTTACGATGCAAAAGTATACCTAAATCGTTCTTTTTTGCATGATAGAGATAGAGGTATTTTTTACCATCTTTGATTATTTGCAGTTCTGATCGTGTGAAGTATGCTCTGTGCTGCTTCACATGGGGAGTATATTTTACAACGGTTACTTTGTTCAGCTCCCCCAAGAATTCGGGGGTGTTTAATGAACAAGAATTAAACAGTAAAAAGAACAAAAAAAGCACTATTATACGCATGTAAAGTTTCCTAAAAGTTTTGTCGTAAGTATAATGATTATAAGTTAATATATGAATAACGAAATCTAGATATTTGCTAAAGATGCTTTTATTTTTTCTGCGACACTTTCTGCCTTGGTTCCCAACACCACCTGAATAGTATGCTTATCTGGACGAATGACTCCTTTAGCACCTAGTAATATAAATGCTTCATCGCTAAGCAAAGAATTGTCTTCTACTTGCATACGCAACCGAGTGATGCAGGCATCTGTATTGATGATATTTTCTTTACCCCCTAAGGCAGCAATGAAAGCTTTGGCTTCATCCTCTGACTCTAAAGTAATCTCATCTGTCCTCTCATCAAATATCTTGAGTTTAAAGAGTTTGATCGTATAGTAACTCAGTACAAAATATATCAAAGCAAAAAGCACACCAAGAGGGAGTATAAACTCTGGATTTGTGGCAAGCTTGTAATTGATGACATAGTCTATGAAGCCGGCAGAAAAGCCAAAGCCTGCATGAATGTCCAGCATTTGAGCTGTTGCCAGTGCAAGACCTGTCAGTATGGCATGTAACACAAATAGAAGAGGGGCCACAAACAAGAAGAGAAACTCTAAGGGTTCTGTGATCCCTGTAAGAAATGAAGTAAATGCAACACCTGCCAGGATAGCACCCACTTTTTTACGACTTGATTTAGGCGTGTTAAGGTAAATAGCATAGGCCATGGCCGGTAATCCAAACATCATGACAACATAAAAACCGGACATGTAAACACCTGCAGTTTTATCTCCGGCAAAGAAACGGTGTAAGTCTCCGTTTGCTACGACTTCAACGCCATCTTTAAGGTGAGTGTACTCTCCCAGCTGGAACCAAAATACAGAATTTAAAATGTGGTGCAGACCCAATGGAATGAGGAGTCGGTTGAGCGTACCATAGATAAAGGTTCCTATTTCATTTAAACCGATGATCGCATTGGAAAAAGCATCAATTCCAGCTTGTGCAAAATGCCAAAAGTAACCTGCCAGTACACCTACCCCTATGGCGGCAATAGAGGTAATGATGGGCACAAAACGTTTCCCTCCGAAAAAACCTAAGAATTCTGGTAGCTTAATATCATGATAACGGTTGTACAGTGTCCCTGCGAGCACACCGATGATGATACCTACAAAGACACCCATATTGACATCCTTATCTATGCTGAGATAGACTGCTTTGGCAATGAGTACGCCTATGGCACCGGCAAGTGCTGCTGCACCATCACTGTTTTTAGCAAGACCATAGGCAATACCGATACCAAATAGAAGATCAAGATGAGAGAAGATAGCATCACCTGCTGCTTTCATGATATCTGCTATTTGGCCATCGAAGATATCTCCAAATCCGAGTCTAAGGAGCAGAGCAGCTACGGGAAGTACTGCAATGGGGGTCATCAGTGCTTTACCGATGCGTTGAAATAAGTTAAACATGACGAATAAATTCCTTGGTTTGGGCTATGCTTTTAGGTGAGACAGAAAGTGTTTCTATGCCTAAGTGTACAAGTTTTTCTATAGCGGCTTTATTGGCAGCTAGCTCACCGCAAATACTGACGGGTTTGGTTGCTTTTTGGCGTATCATATCTATGGCTGAAAAAAGTACAGGGGAAAGCGCATCTACTTTAAGCGTGGGGTGTGTTCTCTCTATAGCAAAAAGGTATTGGCTAAGATCATTGGTTCCGATGGAGTAAAAATCCACTACTTTATTGAAATCTTCAAGTAAAAAAAGTACGGAGGGTACTTCTATCATAATGCCAAAGTCTATATGAGATATATCTAAACGATGTTTTTTAGCGATATTTTGTGCAAAAGCTTTTGCCTGTGTAAACTCTTCTACGCTAGAGACCATAGGGAACATGATCTTTATATGTTTCTCTCCAGCAGCCATAAAAATGGCATGCAGCTGCTCTTCTAGAAGTTCGGGATGAGTGGTAAATAAACGTACACCACGTACACCTAAAAAAGGATTGTTTTCTACAGGGATCTCTATGTAAGGAAGTGCTTTGTCCCCACCTACATCCAATGTACGTACGGTAATGTCATCAAAAAATGAGAAGATCTCCCTGTAAGCTTTTTGTTGGGTCTCAAAAGAAGGTTTATTGGCCTTAAAAAGAAATTCTGAACGTAAAAGACCTATGCCTTCAGCTCCTTCTTCTTTGGCTACTCTCGCAGAATTAAGGTCACCCACATTTGCCAGGACTTTGATCTCTTTGCCCTGTATGGTTGCTGCTAAGTCAAAACGTTTACTTGCACTTAGCGCGTTTTGGTTCACATCTTGTTCTAGGCGTAGGGTTGCTTTTTGCAGGTCATTAGCACTGGGTGTACAGAGTACAACACCGGCATGTGAATCAAGGATAAGAGGTGTATTTTGGCTTATATTCTTTGTTTCTGCTATAAGAGAAGCGATTCCCGCTGCGCGAAGTAAAATAGCAGCATGAGAGTGAATAGAAGTTTCTTGGAGGATTACTCCAAGCACTTGTGTCTCTGAAAGCGCATCAATTTCACTGGGAAGAAGATCATTAGAGAGAAGGATAAAAGGTTTGTTTGGAAAGGTGACTTTTATTTCAAGGCCCAAATGTTTTTTTACCCGCTGAAGAATATCTTGATAGTCAGCTCTTTTGGACTCAAGTTTAGTCCCCAAAAGTGTGTCGGCTTCCTGGACTATTATTTGCTCTAAGTTTGTCAATGATTCACTTTTTTCTCCCAGTGAAGCTAAAAGCTCTTTTTGTGCAAGATAGATGGTAGCATTGTCCTCTTTCTTATGGAGAAGGTAAAGATCTTCTAATTCATTTATGCTGTACTGTAGGGCTTCCTTGAAGCTCACATTGGTTTTATGTTGCACTTCCTTGCGCGCATAATGGTAGACAGGAGCAATGGCAATACCTTCATAAATAATGTCTCCCTCTATCAGGGATCCTTCATAATCAGAAGCTGTTTTTACGCTCTTTTTGATCTGTATATCTGTTTGCATCAGTGTTTCAAAAAGTGTCACAAGGGCTTCTCGTGCCTCTTCTGATTTTTTACCCTGTATCTGTAGTGTAAAAGTATCTTCTTTTTCCAAAGAGAGTGAAAGTAAGGTATTGACAGACTTTGCGTCTACTGTTTTTTTTTGGAAGGTTGCTGTGATTTTGCATGGGAATGATTTGGCCAGGGAGGAAAATTGTGCAACGGGTCTAAGATGAAACCCGTTACTTGAAGTAATAGTCAGTTGTGTCGCAAGTGGTTTAGAGAAGAGATGCTTAAGTAGAGACATCTCTTATTTGACAGCTTTTACACAACGAACATATCGGCTGTAGTTTCTAGATGTGCCATCGGTAGTACCATCTTTAAAGTCTACACCCCAGAACTCGTCTCTTGATCTTACATAAGGGGTACTTGCCCAGTAGACAGTACCACTCTTAACATGGTTAAATTCTTTGAGTATGGCAGGGTCAGCACGCGTATAGTCTACGATGGTAAGAAGCTCGTTCAGTGTAGGTAACCGCCAACCTGAAACTTCAGTAATTTTTAAAGTTTCACAGTATGTTTTTGCTTCATCAAATGTTATTTTATCCTCTGAAGTATGTGTCGTATCTTCCCAAATAAGATTTGTTGTAGGGTCTTTCACCATCGTTGTCTCAGCCATTGCTATAGATAAGGCTACAGTCATCATTAATATTATACGCATAAATACTCCTTTTTTGCTTTACATAAATTATAGCAAATATTTGTTATACTGAAGATATTTTTGAAAATTAGGAATTTTATTGAAACACCTTATTGACTTTATCGAAACAAAAAATGTGAGTAAATCTTTTATTTTTGAGCATTTAAAATGTACCAAAGAAGAAGCTTTACTGGTGCAGTATATCTGTAAACGTTATGTAGCAGGGATAGAAGAAGTATCTGTTCTAGAGATACTCCAGGATAATTTTAGCTCTGAGGGCTATATGTATCTGGAAAAGCTTGGATTGATGAAAAACCTTTTAGATCTTGGGTGGATAATCCAAGTGAGTTTTGGACAGACAAAAGCACATGAATCTTCAAGATTGGAGCTATTAGGCACATCTGTTACACCAAGTATCTCTTTATTGCGTCTACTTGAAGAAGGTTCTTTGGAGATTTTTCTCCCCGAAGTAAAACCCTATACGGATCATCTGGAATATCTTCAAGATCAGTTTGATATGGTATCACTTCTCCATAAGATCGCTACGTTCAAACAAGGTTTTGCAGACAATTCTCTAAGCATCGGACGCTTGAAAAATAAATTGACACTTTTAACCGCACGTATCGAAGAGCGGGTTAAAATGACAGACACACCCATAGTGGTAGAAGAATTTTTTAAAGAAAAAGAACTGGATGAAAAAGAAAAGCGAATCTTTCTTGCACTCTTAAAAGAGGAGTACTCCGGGGGTGAAGGGCAGTTTAGAGATATGAATACCCTCATTGAACTTATTTCATTTGATGAATATGAGAAGATCAAGAACAGAGCCTTGCTTGAAGATGGTGCAAAACTCATTACTGATGATATTATTGATTATGAAGAGATACTCAATATGTTTGGTGGTGTGAGCCGATCTTTTTATCTGCAAGAAGAGGTGATGCAGCGTATCATCCATCCTAAAAAATCAAAAAAAGTTACCAAACTAAAGCTGGATGCACTGGTAGGAGAACAAGAGCTATTTGAGTATCTTAAGCCAGTCACAACTTTGGATGATGTTGTACTTCATCCCAAGACAAGAGAGACTTTGCAAAATGTTGTCAAGCAGGTTGACAAAGAAGTCTTTAAAAAGCTTAGAGAATGGGGGATCAAAGATAAACGTAAAGGGATTGATGCACGTATTATTTTTTACGGTGCAGCGGGTACAGGAAAAACTATGACTGCAATGAGTCTGGCCAAAACACTCAAACGTCCTATACTCTCTTTTGACTGCTCAAAGATCCTTTCTATGTATGTAGGAGAGAGTGAAAAGAATGTACGTAAGATCTTTGATGATTTTAAAGAGTTAAGTAAAAAAGCAAAAGTAGACCCCATACTGCTTTTAAATGAAGCAGATCAGTTTTTAAGTTCTCGTACCGAGGGTCCAGGATCCTCAGCCGATAAAATGCATAACCAAATGCAAAATATTTTCCTCGAACAGATAGAAAAATTTGAAGGTATACTGATCGCTACGACCAATTTACTTGGTAACATTGACAAAGCTTTTTCAAGACGTTTTAATTACAAAATAGAATTTAAACGACCAGGTAAAAAACAACGTTTGAGACTGTGGCAATTCATGCTCCCTGAAAATGCAGATTATGAAGAAGGTTTTGACATGACAGAATTGGCCAAACATGATCTTACCGGAGGCCAGATCAATCTCATCATCAAAAATACAGCCTATAAAGTAGCGGTGCGGGATGAGAGTGTATTTGGCAATAAAGACTTTCTAGAAGAGATAGAAAAAGAACTCGGAACCAGTTTTGAAGGCGCGAAGAGTATGGGGTTCAAAGTCTAGAATAGGACTTATTTCACCACTTCAACTCCGGCAGACTGCAAGCTTAAAATGCCTCCTTTGACATTAAGGGGAGTAAAGCCATTTCCTTCCAGTATACGTGAAGCGGGTATGCTTCTGCTTCCGGTTCTACAGTAGACGATGATTTTTTTATGCTTATCTTGTTTTAGCATGCCTAGATTATCAGTTAGGGCGTGAACGGGGATGAGTGTGGCATTACGTAGATGTCCCTCTTTGTACTCTTCTATGGTTCTGACATCAAGAAGTGTGACGTTATCATCGTTTTCAAGTAAATGTATGGCTTGCTTGGCATCTATGGACGTAAAGTTGGCAAATATCCATCCTTTAGAGTAGGCAAACCAAAAGATCATGCCGCCCATGGCAACCCAATAAAGTACATTAGTATATTTTTTTAACATTTTATCACTTTTTAAATTTTTCACATTGTAACTCCTTTTCCTTTGTTTCACATAGTTACAACATAAAACTAATCGCTTAAAGCATAGAAAGACCAAAATGCTTTTAACCATCTTTCAGCTATTATGAAATGAATATTCTGAGAATTCTATACATGCGAAAAAGCATAAGCTTCGAAACATAATGTCGTGGCTTGTTGAGCTAGACGTGAGAAAATTTTCAAAAAGAATAAACTTTAAGGGATTAATATGACTCATGTAATTACAGAACACCCATATTTTGGTGTATTTGTTTTATTCGCGTTAACAGCTGTAGCGTTCCCCGCAACACTATGGGCTGCACGTTTTGTTTCTAGAAAATTTGCAAGGCTTGATACTGAGAGACTTAAGCTTAGTATATACGAATGTGGACCAGAAGTTACCAAACAGCCAAACACGATTTCAGCACAGTTCTACTTAGTAGCACTTTTGTTTATCTTGTTTGATGTAGAGATCATCTTTATGTTCCCATGGGCAATTGACTTTAGACTACTAGGTTGGTTCGGATTTATAGAGATGTTATTATTTATATTATTGCTTACGATCGGATTCGTATATGCATGGAAGAAAGGAGCACTTGAATGGCACAACATCAAGTAAATTATGCCTCAGCTGCAGGCTTGCCGATAGCATTGACTTCGGTAGACAAGTTAGTAAACTGGGGGCGTTCAAACTCACTTTGGCCGCTTACATACGGACTCGCATGTTGTGCGATCGAGATGATGGCATC
>Ga0164313_10003218_pt1 | contig 14575 bp, 13 predicted proteins | sample GuaBasSedimGuay4_FD_113735 | JGI IMG/M metagenome (GOLD analysis project Ga0164313, IMG submission 113735) | Subseafloor sediment microbial communities from Guaymas Basin, Gulf of California, Mexico - Guay4, Core 4569-4, 0-3 cm | ecosystem: Environmental > Aquatic > Marine > Hydrothermal vents... | reverse complement strand
TTTGGCAATCATATGGACGAGGAAAATATTGAGTGGAAAAAGGCCTCGCTATTTTTGGAGGTAGATAAAGTTGAAACAAAGGTGAGATCGGCGACTGCGATTGATCTAAAGGTCACATACACATTACCCGGTGTTTCTACTCTCTATCATAGTCAATATCGCTTCTATGGGAATGGTGTAATTTCGATGATAAACACGCTTGAAGAAACGAAGTATAAAGGCGATATCCCTAGAATTGGGATGTGGATGCAGCTGCCATATGCGTTTAGCGAGATGACATACTTTGGTCGTGGACCGTGGGAGAATTATCAGGATAGAAATACATCAGCGTTTATCGATCTATACACATCAGAGGTAAAGGATCAATATGTCCCTTATATCCGGCCACAGGAGAACGGGTATAAAACGGATGTACGCTGGCTAGCGCTTTCTAATGAATTTGGGGATGGACTCCTTGTAGTTTCAGGGAATATGAAAAATAGCCTTGGAATAAGTGCATTGCATATGGCAAACGAGGATTTTGATGTGACGAGAGGATTGGATTATTCTGGCAAAAGCAAGGCTGAGAAGAAATATCGTATGCGAGGTGAAGAAATAAATAAAAGCAAGCACACGACAGATATATCTGAGCAAGACTTCGTGCAATTGAATATTGATATGGGTCAGAGAGGAGTTGGCGGTGATGACAGCTGGTGGGCCAAGCCACAGGAGGAATATCTGTTAATGGGAAGTAAACGGCACGGGTACAGTTATTGGTTGATACCATACAAACAAGGGAATGCTGAGCTCTATTTTAATCTGTCGAAAAAATATATAAACTCTATTATACTTCATGGGTCTAGATATAATAGTAAAGATTATTATCGTTAATGAAAACTATCATCTTTATTTTACTTTTAAATGCAACCAATTTAGTGGGACAAAAATTTGAAAACCTTGCACTCACCCCTCCCATGGGATGGAATAGCTGGAATCACTTTGAATGTGATCGTGTCAACGAGGAGGTGATCAGGGATATGGCAGATGCGATGGTGTCCAGCGGGATGAAAGACGCCGGATATGAATATATCGTTATTGATGACTGCTGGCAGGTAGGTCGCGATGAGGAGGGAGTGATTATCGTGGATTCTGAGAAATTTCCAAGTGGAATAGCCACACTCGCTGATTATATTCATTCGAGAGGCTTGAAGTTTGGCATCTATTCTGATGCCGGTACACATACTTGCGAAGGCAGACCAGGCAGCAAGGATCACGAGGAACAGGATGCCATTACGTACGCAGCATGGGGTGTCGATTATTTGAAATACGATTGGTGCAATACAGAAGGACAGGACGAGATTGAGTCATACACGAGGATGCGCGATGCGTTGTACAAAGCCGGCCGACCCATCGTATTTAGTATTTGCGAATGGGGATATTCCAAGCCGTGGAAATGGGCTGGCGAAGTAGGGCATCTTTGGCGGACGACTCAGGATATCACCGATCGCTGGGATGGCTCGCGATGGGGCAATCAGCTCGGATGGACTTTTATCCTGGAAAGGCAAGTGGGCCTTGAAAAGTACGCCGGCCCCGGCCATTGGAACGATCCGGACATGCTCGAAGTCGGAAATGCCGGGCTGACTATCAACGAAGCACGCGCACACTTCACGATGTGGTGTATGCTCGCCGCTCCTCTTATCACCGGGAATGATCTGAAGAATATGCCTGACGAGATAAGGGCGATCCTGACACACAGAGAACTGATAGCAATAGATCAGGATCCACTGGGCCGTCAAGGCTTTAAAATCTACGACGAAGGCAATTTTGAGATATGGCAAAAGCCCTTGTCCAATGGTGATTTGGCGATATGTTTATTGAATCTTGAAGTCCGGGACAAGGAGTTTGTGATTCAATGGAGTAAACTGAAAATTAAGGACTTTGATGGTACTTATGCTGTGAAGAATTTGTGGGAAGACAAGGCCGCGGGAGATACTTCCGGCGCTCATACAGTCAAAGTGAGTGGTCGTGATGTTGTGGTGTTTCGACTTGGAAAACGATAATCTCCAGGAGAACTGCAGTCGATTTGCGAGTAGTCGATCTCCGAGTAGCCGACCTCGTCTCAAGTAGGTAAGAATGTCACATTCAGGACAAGACACTCCAGGGTTAGTTATGTGCAAACTGAACTCGAAAAATTCAGTAAATTTGAATTGTGAAAGGCGTTGAAGAGATATTGCGTATGATAAAGCACGAGGTTCAGGTTTCAGAGCCCGAAGCAACTGTCATTCTATATGGTTCTTATGCACGAGGAGATAATAAGCCTGATTCTGATTTAGATTTACTTATCCTTTTAGATAAGGACAAAGTGACCCGTGAGGACGAAGTGAAAATCAAGTATCCGTTATACGATATTGAGATCGAAACAGGGCTGATAATAAGTCCATTTTTGGTCACTAAACATGATTGGATCACACGACACAAGATTACTCCTTTTTATGAAAATGTTGTGAGTGAGGGCATTGTGTTATGAATTCTTCAGATAAAGACAAGCTGGTTGCTCACAGAATTGAGAAGGCAAAATCTACGCTTCACGAAATCAATTTACTAGTCGATAATCAACTTTGGAATACAGCTATTAACAGGCTCTACTACGCTTGCTATTATGCTGTGACAGCGCTTTTGGCACAGAGGGATATAGATGCCCAAACGCACAGAGGAGTGAGACAAATGTTCGGCCTCCATTTTATTAAATCTAAACTGCTGAGTAACGATGTCGGTAGATTTTATTCTGATATTTTCGATAAAAGGCAGTCTGGTGATTATGATGATTTTGTGGAATTCACACGTGATGACGTTGTTTCTCTTATAGCTCCGGCAACTAAATTAATCCAACAGATCGAAAAGCAGATGGCATTGAAGTAGATTCGTTTTTTTGAATTTCTTGTAGGTTGCCATGTTCTTATGTATCGTGTTGGTCAGTACAGATGTTATTTAGAACGACATGATAAATTACTTCATATTTTGAGTGAAAATGAAATACGATTATGATTATATCATTATCGGTAGCGGATTCGGCGGTTCAGTAAGCGCCCTGAGGCTCGCAGAAAAAGGCTATGACGTATTGGTTGTCGAAAAGGGAAAGTGGTATCGCGCAGAGGACTTCGCCCGGACAAACTGGAATCTGAGAAAGTGGTTATGGGTGCCTTTTTTACGCTTCTTTGGTATTATGAAGATGAGCATCTTCAGGCATATTGTCATCGTTTCTGGTACTGGAGTAGGTGGTGGCTCTTTGGTGTATGCAAACACATTGCCCGTTCCGAAATCAGCATTTTATAAGACAGGAAGCTGGAGCGGGCTCGCCAATTGGGAAGATGAATTGAAGCCATTTTATGCAACAGCTTTGAAGATGCTGGGTGCTACCAGGAATCCAAAACTATTTGACGGAGATCTCGCGCTCAAAGAGCTGGCCAGGGAGATTGGGAGAGAGGAGGAATTTATACACCCGGATGTAGCAGTCTTTTTCGGCGAGCAAGGTGTCGAAGTCAAAGATCCCTATTTTAATGGTGATGGTCCGGATCGTGCAGGATGTATATACTGTGGTGGCTGCATGACAGGATGCCGGCACAATGCCAAGAATACGCTGGACAAGAATTACCTCTACTTCGCACAGTCGCATGGGGCAAAAATACTTGCTGAACACGAAGTCTATGATGTAATACCGCTAGATGGAAATGAGGGGGCAACGGGATACCGGGTATCTGTGCGGACCAGCACGAAGCTATTTAAACAATCGAAAAGATTTACGTCAAAAGGCGTGATATTCTCCGGGGGTGTTTTGGGCACAATAAAATTGCTATTGAAGTTGAAACAAAAATCACTACCACGCTTGTCTGATAAATTAGGCGATGATATCCGGACAAATAATGAAACTCTGATCAGTGTGTCTACACTAGATAAGAATAAGGACGTGTCAAAGGGAGTTGCCATTGGGAGTCTGCTGCATACCGATGAGCATAGTCACCTGGAAGTGGTTCGATATGCCGAAGGGTCTGGATTTTGGAAGCTCTTTCATATGCCTTACGCTACGGGAAATAACGTATTTATTCGATTGATGCGGATGATGGGAGTAATTTTGAAATCGCCATTGGCTTATTTCAAAATTTATTTTGCAAATAGTTGGTCGAGGCGCACGGTCGTTTTATTATTCATGCAGACGATTGATAGTACATTAAAATTCAAGAGGAATGTATTTGGTGGCATGAAGTCGGCAGTGAGCAAAGGTGTAAAGCCCACTCCCAACATCCCGGAATCGGTCGCCTTGACAAATAAATATGCCGAAATCATAAATGGTAAGTCCACTTCTTTCGTGTTAGAAACGCTCGCCGGTATTCCGTCGACGGCACATATTCTCGGAGGTGCTGTGATGGGTGAGGATGCCGCTCAAGGAGTGATTAATAAGGACAATAAAGTCTTTGGATATCAGAATATGCTGGTTGTGGATGGCTCCATGATTTCCGCTAATCCCGGTGTAAACCCTGCATTGTCTATTACGGCCATTGCGGAACGGGCGATGGATCGGATTCCTGTCAAGCACACAAACAATTAGGTACTGTGTACCTTCAATTAGGTATTGGCAGAATCTCCGATTCTAGGTTGCTTTGACATTGAATTCAGAAGCATTCTTATGTTACGTCAATTGGTGAGAGGAGGATTACTGGTATGGGTCATTGCAACGGCGGCTTGTCTGAGTATCAATGCCCAATCTGACACAATACAAGGAACTACGGCATTTAATGATGGCATAAACGCCCAAACCGGCACAATACAAGGAAACATTACCCTGATCGATAGCTTCACGGCCTTGTCCGGGGTATCGGTCTATTTGGAAGAAACGGAAATTGGCACGGCTACGAATGGCAATGGGAACTATATCCTTAGTGACATACCTGCAGGAGATTATACGTTGGCAGTATCGAGTATTGGATTCTATACGCTGAATCAAAAGATAAGTATTGGCTCCGGAGATACGGTGAAAGTGGATTTTTCGATGATCGAATCCGTGTCAATGCTCTCTGAAGTGACAGTCATGACAAGTGGCATTACTGGCATAAGGGATATCCCGGGCTCGGTGTATTATATCTCTCCAAAGGAAATTCAGAAATTCAATTATACTGACATTAATCGTACGCTGCGGGCAGTGCCGGGGATCAATATGGTAGAAGAGGATGGATTTGGCTTGCGCCCGAATATCGGATTGAGGGGGACTGGTGTGGAGAGGAGTTCCAAAATCACAGTGATGGAAGACGGTGTGCTGAGCGCACCCGCCCCGTATATTGCTCCTGCCGCTTATTATTTCCCGACGATAGGAAGAATGCAAGGTGTTGAAATCTTGAAGGGGAGTAGCCAGATTAAATATGGGCCTTATACCACAGGTGGAGCGATCAATCTCATTTCGACGCAAATCCCTAATGCGTTTGCAGGTAGAATAAAGCTGTCGGGTGGGAGCTTTGGAGGTGTCAATCTGCATGCACACGTAGGGAATACACACAAGAATGTGGCTTATATGGTGGAGACATTCCAATACGGGTCCAATGGGTTTAAAGAACTGGACGGTGGAGGCAATACGGGATTCAACAAGCAGGATTATCTCGCAAAAGTACGTGTCAATACAAATGAAAGCGCGAATGTATACCAGTCGTTGACTATCAAATTTGGCCATGCAAAAGAGACATCAAATGAAACTTACCTCGGCTTGACGCAAGAGGATTTTGACGATACGCCTTACCGCAGGTATTCTTCTTCACAGGTGGATGAGATGAATACTCAACATATGCAGTATTCGCTGACACATGTCGCGACGTTTTCAAAAGTGTTTAATATTTCCACCACGGCTTACCGAACAGAATTTGCCAGAAACTGGTATAAGCTCGACAAGGTAAAGGACAGCACAGGTACAAAGGTCAATATTGCGAAGGTACTGGAAGATCCGGCAGGATTTAATGATGCCTACGGTATCCTGACCGGAACCACGAGCTTGCTGGATGACGCACTGTTTGTCAAGGCGAACAACAGATCATATTATGCGCAAGGCATTCAGACGGTTCTGGGATGTAATTTCATAACCAGCGAGGTCAGTCATAAAATTGATTTTGGCTTCAGGGTTCACAAAGATCAAATAGACCGTTTTCAGTGGGTCGATGCGTATGCAATGGACGAAGGGGTGATGAAGCTCACCAGTGCAGGAGTACACGGAACTGAAAGCAACCGCATCGAAACGGCAAATGCGATCGCAACATATCTCCAGTACCGATTCAAATATGGAAAGATCTCTGTTAGCCCCGGCCTGCGTTACGAGAGTTTTACCATGATAAGAACGGACTATGGCAAAAGCGATCCTGACAGAACGGGGGTGGATCTGAAGGAGAGAAGTAATCACGAGAATGTCTGGATACCTGGCGTTGGGGTTGATTATCAATTCAATCGGTATCTCAGCACATTTGCGGGGGTACATAAAGGATTCGCACCTCCGGGGACGAAGGAGGGAACCAAGCCTGAAGAGAGCATTAATTACGAATGGGGTGTGCGTTATACTAAAAACACCATGTCTGGACAGGCCGTTGTATTCTTTAATGATTACAGCAATTTGCTCGGCACTGACCTTGCTGCCGGTGGAGGTGGGGGAACGTCTGACCTCTTCAATGCTGGTGAAGTCCGGACAAAGGGTCTGGAATTTCAGCTCGGTTACGATTTCTTGTCACGTCGGGACCAAAGTGTTTTCAGCATTCCAGTCTCGGTGGTTTACACATATACAGATGCGATATTTCAAAACGACTTCGTGAGTGGTTCTGAGGGATGGGGCGTCGTTGATGCCGGCGACCAGTTTCCGTATATGGCAAACCACCAGTTTGCGATCATGCTCGGATTGGAGCACCGTCTATTCAGTATTAATCTGAGCGGACGCTATATGGGTGAAATGCGCACGGAGCCAGGACAGGGCGAGGCCCCTTCAAATCAAAAAACGGATGCCTATTTCGTGATTGATGCCGGTGCCAGTTACTGGCTGCATAAGAACATCTCACTTTTTGCCAATGCGACAAACCTGACTGACCAGGTGTATCTCGTAGCGCGGCGGCCTGCCGGTTTGCGACCCGGGATGCCGGGTGCCTTCTCGGTGGGGCTGAATGCTACGTTCTGATTGGCTGTTAACAAACGCTTCTAAATGCCTACAAACGTATCTAAGCGCTTACTCTTGTTTGTAGGCACTTGTCAACGGCTCTTGCGGGATAAATAACTGATTATGTGTAATTTGTGATATCGGCAGGTGTGCTATGCGTATTGCTGATATAAACAAGTTGAAAGCAATCAAATAAAAACCCTAACTTGCTTGTAGATGAAAGAGAAGAAGGAGCTAACAGCAATCATCGAACGAGAGGGGGATGGCTATGTCGCGCTGTGCCCAGAAGTTGATGTGGCAAGTCAGGGGCTAACAATAGAGGAAGCACGGACTAATCTCATCGAAGCTCTCGAGCTCTTCTTTGAAACTGCCTCGCAGGAAGAGATCAAGCATCGATATCATGATGAGGTGCTTATCACCCGTGTCCAAGTGGCAGTGTAATGCGAGTTTTGTCCGGTAAGGCAGTCTGTCAGATCCTTAAAAGGCATGGGTTTGTGCAGATACGGCAAAGAGGAAGCCATGTTATAATGCAGAAGAAATCCTCAAATTCTACAATTACAGTTCCAGTGCCGAATCACAGTGAACTTAAGATTGGAACCCTCCGCTCAATCATTAGGCAATGTGGAATTGCCAAAGCAGAATTTGATTAGAAAGACTGCTTCCAACACAGGCTAAGACGCCATCCTCGCAGAATTCAGTATTTTGAAATCAGAACCAAATCACGGACGGCGCCTAGCCCAAATCGTTGACACTAATTAAAATGGGATGGAATTTTGATTATAAAGGCGTACAGATTTCTAAATCAGAATTCAATTTAGCATGTGAAAGAATTGAAAGGCCGGTCAGCTTTCCCTTAACGTAACTGTTTGGATCTGGAATTCTGATTTACATAATACGTTAGTGGAAGTGCCTGGTAACTTCTGCAATAATTCTTGCTTTAATTTCCACCCAACTAATAGGTTTGAGCATTTTAGGCATTGGCTCAATTTCGGCGTCTTCAAAATAGATGAGACTCTTATGGGCGAGAAATTTAGATCCATCCTGATATTTTTTCTCGTAAAAATCAAATATTTGAGCCAATGAGAATTGTTCAAGTATGAAATATAAGTCAATAAAATCCTTCTTGAACCCTCGGCCAGTAATCGCGGCGAGCTGCATTGCTGCTATGTCTTGTATTGACGCTAATTTTTTGTTTTCCTTGAGATACTCTACTCCTTGAAGGTCCTTTAGTAGTTGAAGTGTTGTGGGGTCGATTGTTGAGTAGAAAAGCATCTGAATTTTTCCTTACTGATGTCAAAATATATACTGAAGAAGTTGAGTGTTTTAGGGTCCAATGTTCGCATGAGTAAAATTTCACGCTTAATTAAATCAAGGCCATAATATCCTTTGATTTCAGTCCAATCATCGAGTGACCCTCTTTGAATGACTCTTTGGATAATAAAACGTGTATGTTTATTGGTGTCCAGCGAGTTAAGATCAATATCCCAAAATAGATGGTGCGGCAGATCCATAAAATAATTATATTTATTCAACCCTTATCCATGGGGTCAAGTCGTGAAGGTACAGAAAACGGAGTGAAGTAGCAACTAGCGGTCACGTACTATGTGCCTGGTCAAAGGCTTGGAGGAATCCTGGCCAGGAGTGGAGTATTGAGTATTCACAAAGCACCATTAACAATTTGTAGCTATGCATTCAACCTTATTAAAACTATTTGGTCAAATAGCGACTTTGGATCAGAAAGAAGTGGAGCTTATAGAAGCTAGTTTTAAGCCATTTCACCTGGCAAAAGGTGCTTTCTTTTTGAAAGCAGGCGAAGTGAACAAGCATCTTGGGTTTATTCAGAAAGGTCTTGTAAGGTATTTTGTGTATAAGGATGAAGAGGAGTCTACCTTTGAGTTTACAAGGGAAGGTGACTTTATTGCCGACTACCAAAGCTTCAACAACAATACGGTTTCAGTTCAGAATATTCAGGCTATTGAAGAATGTGAAATGCTCATTATTAATTATCAGGATGTCCAATCGATATTCAATAGTACAAAAAATGGAAATCTCATTGGCCGCCATGTCATTGAGCACCGATTTGGTGTGATCGTTAATCAGTTACTTGCAGTTTACATGCAAAATCATGAGGAGCGTTATAGAAGCTTTATCGCGCAGTACTCGGATTTGGCGCAAAGAATACCGCAGTATTTGATTGCCTCTTATGTGGGTGTTAAACCCCCGTCTCTAAGTCGTATCAGGAGAAGATTTGCTAAAGACGTTTCTTAACCCAGGTTAACGACATTGTAGTAAAATATGGGATAAATTTGGTTATGATAGAATTGATGTTCCAGTAAAATTCATAATCATGAAAAAGTCACGAGATTTTACCAAAGTGATATACGCCTTTTTACTCGGTCTGCTTTTAGTAATGGGGTGCAAACAAATGCCGAGTGATGAAAATTTGGTAACAGATAATCCATTTTTATTGGGAAAATGGACAGGCGAAGGAAAATTCTTTGACGCCGATCTAAACAAGGAAGTGGGACTGGTAAAGATTGAGATTGAAATTGGTGAGCATAATATCATTCAAGGCAAGATCGGAGAGGCCCTGCTTATCAATACGAGTATTGCCGAAGCGAAATATGGTTTTGCAATCAAGGGGGAGTTAGATTCTGAGTTTAAAAAGGGAATTGAACCGAAGAAAAAATTTCTATTAATTCTTTTGGTTTTGCCTGAAGAAGGGAGGTCGGATGTGGCTACAAGTGACGCAAATTTTCACCTGAAAAGCAACTATACTTTCGACTTTACTATGCGAGTAGGTGGTGTAATGCTTAAGAAGTAGCTGTAAATGCCCAATGCTCTGACCACACAAACCCAATGCTCTGACCACACATACCCAACACTCTGACCACAAAAACCGGTGTGTATGGGAGATTTTGGTGTGAAAAGTAAGATTCTTTGACTTTAGCAGGATATCTTAATGGTTCGACAAATCTGAAATCATGCTAAACAGAAAAGAATTTATCCAGCAAGTAATGGCGGTCTCGGCGGGAACGGCTCTCATGGGATTCTCAAGCATTGATCGTAAATGGATAATGGAAATGCCACATTCGAAGCGCCTCGATTTTTTGACCTTTGATCTGCACGCACATCCGGGGCGTTTTTATAGGAAGGGATTGGAGGGCTACACGGGTGATGAGGCTTTGATAAAAACGGTCGGGGAGATGAACACAGCCGGACTTTCCGGGGTCTTCTTCAGCATGGTCGTGGATACCCTGGTCACCAAAAGGACTTCTAAAGGGATTGCTCCGAAGCGCAAGTTTAAGAAGGGGGAGGCATGGGCAGAATACAAACGACAACTGGCACAACTCAGGGAATTGTGCGAAAAGAACGGTATCCGTCAGGCAACGAGACTAAGTGACCTTACGCAGTACAACGAGGATTCAGGAGTGGCGGCGTATTTCGCATGTGAAGGAGGTGATTTTCTGGAGAGTACAGATCAGCTTGATGAGATGTATGCCGATGGTGTCAGATCCATACAGCTAGTGCACTACGCACCAAATCCGTTGGGAGATTTGCAGACAAGCAAGGGTCAACACGATGGCCTTTCGGATACGGGCAAGGCAATGGTACGCAAAATGAATGACCTGGGGATTGTCATCGATGTCGCTCATGCTTCTTATAAGACGGTCCAGGATGTGGCGGATACAACCGAGTCGCCTATCATCCTTTCGCATAGCATCCTGAAACTGGATGAGGACCGACCGATCTCGGCAAGGGCGATCACACCCGCTCATGCAAATTTGGTCGCATCTACGGGTGGGGTCATCGGTGCCTGGCCATCGGGATTCAATACGAACTTTGAAGATTATGTTGATAATATTCTCCGATTGATCGATGTCGTAGGTGTGGAGCGTGTCGGACTAGGTACAGATATGGACAGCAACTACAAGCCGGTTCTCGACAGTTATCTTCAGCTCGAAAAACTGTGCGATGCGCTCAAGGCCAAAGGCCTTTCAGATCAGGAAGTGCATGCGATTGCAGGGGGAAATGCTGAACGTGTGCTGCAGCGGGTGTTTTAGTTTTTAATAATCAAAAATGCAATTACTCATACTCTCCTTAATTGTTCTAAATGGCTATTGTATCCCGGGTCAGGGTATCTCAGTATCACGTCATTCGATTGTTGGGTCCATTCGTAATGGTACTGATTGGAAATCAATAAAGCGTGAAACCAGGAAAGTTAAAAAATTGAATCATAAACTTATCAAAAAAGTTGGGAGTAAAACTGGCAGGAGGTATGTGAGGGTTGAGTATAAAAGCACCAGGAGTGATGTGAAGGAAACTATAAAATACCTTAAGAATATTCAGAGCCCAGATGTTGTCGATTCTTTTTTTATCGAAATTTGTGACACTGTATACAGTCGGTTTCCTTTTAGAATGTCAGGCCGCTTAAATGATAATTTATACAAACGACCGAAGATAGATACCGTGTTTGGTGCCATTCCAATTAGAGGCCTCAAATTTGGCAAAAATGCAACACTGCTATATGTCGATATTGTCATGCAGGATTTTGATTATGCGATACCAAGGCTAATTGCTTACCTCGACTCTGATGCCGCCACAAGGCTGGTAATTGGTAGGTCTACATACGGTGGTACTGACTACTATTTGAGTATTTCTGATGTGGCAATGGAATTGCTTGAAATAATCACATACTGTGACTTCTATGATAACGCCTCTAATGAAGTACTGTTTTCGAATCTTGAAACAGAGAAAAAGGATGCGTTGAAAGCTAAAATCGCGAGTTGGTATTTAGAAAATGAGGACAAGGACCGGTTGGATCAGATTCTAGTGTTTTTAGACAATGCTACCGGTCATTCCTATGAATTTACATGCCGAAATCTTGCCTTTTTGGGTTATGAAGACATCGCGAAGGACAAATTAGTAGAATATTTTAACAAACATTGCCCTCAATATTCGGAAGAAACTGTAAATAAAAGGTTGAGGGAGATTCTTAAGATTGATCGATATTGAATATGTTTGAGATTGATGCTGGAGTTACAGCAGATTCTCCACTCTGGAATTGTTAGGTACAGTCGCAAGAAACTCGTGATGAATAATTTCAACAAAAAAACGGAAATGAAACTTACTTCAATTGATGAGTTAACAGATGAGATAATTGGTAAAAAAGGGACAAAGCAACGTGATCTGTTCGAATACGAATTGGAACAGGACCTTTTGGATCATTTGATTGAAAATGCCACAAAGAAGTAAAATCTGACGCAATCTGAATTGAGTGAGAGATTAGGAGAGGTATGTATCCTCCCACCTAATCCTTCCTCACCACAAGCTGATACACACAAGGAATCACAACCAGATTAAGCAAAGTAGCTGTAAAAAGCCCACCCAAAATCACAATTGCCATCGGGCTTTGAATTTCATTCCCGGCTTCACCGCCTTTCATCGCCAATGGTATCAGAGCTAGCCCAGTCGTAAATGCCGTCATCAGTATCGGATTCAATCTGTCGAGTGCCCCCGTCCTCAGCAGTTCAAGGCCCCGTTTTCCCTCCCTGCGTAAATCTTCATAGCGGGAAACCAGAAGAATGCCATTTCGCGTGGCAATACCAAACAGGCTGATAAAACCAATCGTGGCTGCAATACTAATAATACCGGATGTGAAATACACAATTAAGATACCCCCGATAAGAGCCATAGGCAAATTGATCAATACGATAAATGCAAGCCGTGCATTCTGAAACTCGAAATACAATAACAGGAATATGATGAGAATCGCGAGTATGGCCGTAATCAATAACAATTGTGATGCCTTCTCCTCACTCTCAAATTGACCGCCGTACTCCACTCTGTATCCTTCGGGCATTGCAACGCTATTGTCAATGATTTCCTGAACTTCATTCACCACACTTCTCAAATCTCGCCCCTGCACATTCGCAGCTACTACAATTTTCCTTTGTACATCTTCTCTGCTGATATTATTCGGACTGCTGACCGAAGCAACTGTCGCTAATTGATTTAAATGAGTCTGTCCACCATTGGGCAGACTGATCAATGCACTTTCAATGCTCGATATGCTGCTGCGTGATTCGGGACTAAATCTGACGATGAGGTCAAAGTACTTTTGCCCTTCATAAATCTCACCTGCCTTTTCTCCTGCAAATGCAATATCGACCTGTGTCATCAGGTCATTGACCGTCATCCCATAAGCCGATAACAGTTGGCGGTTGGGAGTGATCCGGAGTTGCGGTACTTCAATCTGCTGGTCCACGGCGACGTCCGCTATACCTTGCACGGAATTAATACTTGTTTCAATGTTTTTACCGATCTCGAATAGCCGTTGCAAATCAGGCCCAAACACCTTTATCGCAATATTGGCGCGCGTTCCCGAAAGCATGTGGTCGATACGGTGGGCAATGGGCTGACCAAGCGTAATATTGGCACCTGGTACCATGCTCAGTTTTGTGCGCACTTCTTCAAAGAAGACCTCCTTGCTCTTGTCTGTAAGCGTAAATGGCACATCAATTTCTGCGGCATTGACACCCTGGGCATGTTCATCCAGTTCTGCCCTGCCCGTCCTTCGGGACACGACATCCACTTCGGGCATCTCCAACAATAGTTCTTCTACTAATTTCCCTGTCTTATTGCTTTCTTCCAATGACATGCCCGGTACGCCGACGGCACTGATCACCATCGAGCCCTCATTAAATTCTGGCAAAAAACTCCGACCCAGTCCTGTGAGTAAAAATAGACTGAAGGCAAATGCACCGATGGTCAGTACGATAATGATTTTGGGAAAGCGCAAGGCAACTGTCAAAGTTCCTGAATAAATCTTCTTCAACCATCTTTCCACTTTCGTTCCGTCAACTCTCCGGGATAACGTTTTTTCATTTTTTAATAAATATGAACACAACACCGGTGTGACTGTAATGGCAACCACAAGTGATGTCAAGACAGACGTGATAAAAGCAATGCCCAATGGCTGAAGAAGCCGGCCTTCCATCCCACTCAAAAAGAAAAGCGGGACAAATGAAACAATGATAATTAGCGTTGCAATAATAATCGAACTCCTGATTTCAACCGACGCCTCACGCACTACAGTTAGAACGGGCAATCGCTCTGTGATAGGTTTACGAATATTTTCTCTGAGCCGCTTGTACACATTCTCCACATCAATAATGGCATCATCAACCAACGCCCCGACAGCAATTGCCATACCCCCAAGGCTCATCGTATTGATTGTATAACCCAATAATTTGAGCACAATCACGGAGGCTAACAACGAAATTGGAATGGCCAGAAGTGAAATGGTAGTAGTCCTCCAGTTCATCAAGAATATAAACAGTACGATCACTACAAAAAATGCACCTTCCATTAATGTGCGATTGAGATTGTCAATTGATGTTTCAATAAAGTCAGCCTGTCGAA
>Ga0164313_10003217_pt1 | contig 14579 bp, 17 predicted proteins | sample GuaBasSedimGuay4_FD_113735 | JGI IMG/M metagenome (GOLD analysis project Ga0164313, IMG submission 113735) | Subseafloor sediment microbial communities from Guaymas Basin, Gulf of California, Mexico - Guay4, Core 4569-4, 0-3 cm | ecosystem: Environmental > Aquatic > Marine > Hydrothermal vents... | reverse complement strand
TTACATTTCATTACAAGCATTTCTTAAAGGTATAGCCTTTTAAATCGCCTGTTTCATTACAAACTACAGGAACCCTCTTCATACGCATATCTGTACCTATAGCGATCCCTTTCCTACCCGTTTTACGTCCTTTAATGCTAGGAATCTTCATTATTGTTTATCTTTAGTAAAAATAGCTTTGTTGTTAATGACAAAGTCGTCCACTAACGATTTTAACTTATCGAGAATATGGATGGTATCAAGGACTTCTTGCCACTTGTCTGTACCAGGATCAAATTCTTTAAGTCTTGAGCTAGTTCTGTTAATTGAAACATCAACTGCTTTACGCATGTTGTTCGTAGTCAGTTTACATACATACCCTTTATTGAACGGGGGTTTATCTTCTGACATTGGTTTACTCCTTAATGGGAGAAGGGGTCATGGCGACCCCTTATCGGGTTATGTTTTACACCCTTATTGTAAAAGCCTATTAAGAAGGCTTCTCATATACAGGCGGATTAGCCGCTGTTGCATCAGGGGTGTAGCTGAAAGGACCTTCTAACTGACCATCAATGGTAAGCGAAACGTTTACCTGGTTAGAGTCAGTGAGAGAAGGTACAATCTCGAACGATGCTACAGAACCAAAGAGGTAGAAATCCGAGAACTCCCGCATATCAGTAGTAGCAGCCTCTTCTGTCTCGTAAGGAAGGTTTACACCCTCAGTACCAGCGGGGTCAACACCACCTGATTCATTCGTACCACCAGCCACAACTTGCTCACCATTAGCCAGACGAACCTTAAAGAGACGCTGAGTACCTTCCGCACGGAGGGTATCAATGAATGCGTGCTCAGTGGCCACATAGTTAAAAGTAAAGTCCAGAGATGGAGGATCAGACTGACCAGTAATCTGACTGGAAGTAGGCTGACCGTACTGAGGAACGTTAACAACGTTAGCAGGTACACCAAGGTTTGGGAACTCTCGAATCTTACCAAAGGCCCGAGCATCAGCTTCTGCAGTCCAGGGGACGAAATCTCCGCCAGCACCAGCGGGGGGAGTACCACGAGTTTCAAACTCAGTAATCCAAACCGTTGGAGCATCAGCTTTTCCGATTTCAACACCAGCAGACCCAGTACCAGAAACGACTGGAAGATCTGCAAACGCGAGTGAGGTATAGATACCCGCACCAATTGCACTAATATTAGGCATAATTATGCCCTCCTAAATTAATATGAATTAAATCTGACAGTATAATCAGCTCTAAATAGAGCGGGATTGTCTGGATCATTACCCTTAAGTTGGATAGATGATCCGCCTGTCTGTATGTTATATCCTAAAACCTTCTTTTGCAAGACATCATCCAGGTTATCCGCAATTGCGTAAACGCGTCTGCTACCTGTATTTACGGGAATATAGATTTGAATGATTAGAAGTCCACCAATCCTGGTTCCTCCTCCCCATTGGCTATCTGTTAAGGCATCACTAGGCAAGATCTCTAATACGAGATATTCCGCGGGTCGCTTATCTGAATAATCGAAGTTAGAAGGATAAAGTACTAACCCCAATGCAGTCCACTCCGGGTCGGCAAAGGTTCCTTCGATTTCATCTACGAATTGACTATAAGAAGCACTAGGAGCAAATGTCATTACTCTTGAACTCCTGTTATCTCTAGTGAATATTGATTATCAACGAACTCAACGATAGAATATGAAATAGCATCTGTAATGAAAGAATCAAAGCGCGAATAGTCTACACCATTCAACTCCGTCTTATCGATAATGGCCTTCACTCTAGGGTTTTCGAGCATATCACTGGCATCTGTACCAGTTTCTTGTTCGATGTTAATCTCCTCTAAAACACCCTGAAAAGAAATCGTAGTATCTGTTTCTCCCACATCACCCGTGTCCCAATCGTATGTACGATCAGTATTTAAGATGAAATCAAACTGTTGTGTCAGGCCCATGCCTTGCAATATATCAAAGGCCATTGCGACACCAGTATGTACGAGAGAACTAGTCATTACCACGCTCTCCAAACAGGCTTCCCAATGCCACCGCATGTGCTGCAATTATTAGCAACTAATAGATGGTCTATTAAATTCATTACTACAGGAGGTACATCAATCTTACCAACTGTATAAGCTCCAGTAGAGACTTGAACACCTGAAAGGCCTTTAAGCTCTATTGAACCTACTTTAATCTCGTCAGGAGTACCGGAAGAGCTACTACTACCTCCGGCGTCTTCTCCTGTGAACCCTCCATTGGTTCCAATATCTATCGCCCACTCTGTTTGTGCTTCTTTAATCGCTTCAGGGGTCTCTGCTACCAACTCAATGTAATAGCCCGCCTTAGGGTCATAGTAGGTAGCCGTCCTTGGCCACGCAAGCACAATAGGGGATTCGGAAGCCATTCCGACCCAGTCAAGTAAATCCAGACCGTCAGTAGCACTGACAAGGGTTCTCTCTTTCTCTTCTGTATCCAGAGCTAACCAAGTATCAGTACCATCACGTTCTGTAGCATACGCTTCTGCATAAATCAGATCTACGTAGCTATTTACTCCAACTGTTAAGGCCATTAAGCTTCCTACTCCTTATGTGTGGAAGATAGGCAGGATGCCCAGGTTCAGATAACCCTGGTCAGCACGAGTCCAGCTCGCAGCCTGGTCATAACCACCAGTACCGGCAGTCTGAGCGAACTGGACAGTAGAACCAGCCCAGTCATAGCCATAAGGGTGAGCTACATAGCCCCAACGATACCAGATGTCAGTAGTACCACCGCCCATATAAGCAGCTGGGTCACGACCCATCTCTACAGGCATTGGAACAGACAGAGGCTTCATAGTCATAGCGTTAGGCTTAACGATGAAGGTAGTCTTAGTACCAGTAACATTAGCAGAACCAGACTGATCACCTTGGTCAGCACGAGTCAGGATCAACCGGAACTTACCATTGTAGATAGTATTAAACTGGAGGTTGCCCTCAGTTATAATAGTCTCATCTACCAGGTTAGCAGAACGCAAGTCAGCAAGCAACTCGGGGGAAGTGACCATATAGAAATAGTCATCTTCATAGTCCTTCCAAGCCATACCAACAGCACGGAAGAGGTTTTCACCACGGTTCTTACCAGCTGTAGCAGCAGTAGCGCCATCCATTATAAGCTTAGTGCCTTCGAAGTTAGCATTAGCATCCAGGATATCTACGAAGAAGCCAACAGAACCGGTATCGCCATTAGTAGTAAAGTCGACAATACCAGCACCGCGAGAGGCTTCATAAGCGGCTACACCACTTAAGGTTTCCAGGACAGAGTTGTGCTCATCCTGGGCCTGAGTTTCACCGAAGTCACGACCAATTTTCGCCAGACCATCTTCTTTAGAGATAACCTCTTGAACATTCACCTGACGAGCACCGTGGGTACGGACTGTCTTGATGTATGCGGCAAACGCACTGGTCACTTCAGTGGGGGTACCATCGGTGGGATCACTTACTGACGCCACGTTGATAACCGGAGTCAATGCTTTGTACCAGCGCATCTGACCGAAGTAGTCTTCTGTACTAACATCAATTCGAGCATCAGCCCCAACGATAGCAGTACCAGACAGTTTACGTGCATTAGTATACGCTTCATGTGTATACGTAGAAATGCTGTTCTGAACTACGAACTGCATTTGATAAGGGTTGTTACCCGAAAGGAATTGATTAGCCATTACAGTTTCTCCTGTAGATTAGGCATTAAATTAAAATCCCCAGGTTTGGTTTTTCTGTTCACCGAATCTGCCAGCATTTTGCGCGGCCATCATTTCTTCAGTAGTCAGATCACCGATAGCCTTGGTCATATATGGAGCGTTGTTGTCCACATTTGTTTGACCGACACCAGATTGAACTGAACCAGCACCAGAGGAGGGTTTAGGTTGAAACAAGAATGACTTATCTCTTTCTTTGGAGTAGACTTCTACTGCATCTTTAACGCTGACTCCTGACTTGTGAATCCATTGACCATCTTCAGTTTTCATAAGATCGCCAACAATTTCAGACTTCGCCATGCGTTTTGCGGATTCGTTCTTGAATGAGAGACCTGCAATAGCATTATCTACGAGTTGGTCTCGGGATAGTTTTGTATTCTGCTCTAGAAGAGCGTCATACTTTCCCTCTAGTTCAGAGTGCTGTAGCCTAAGGGCTTCAACCTCTTTACCATCATCCTGCAAACGTTGAATTTCGGCTTGCTTACCGGCTTCACGTAACTTGGAAACCTCTGCTTTAGCCGCGTCGCGCTCCTCAAAAGCTGAGTCTAGCTTACTTTTGATGGGAGCCAATTGCTCAGATACTAGTTTATTAACCATGTCACTGACAGCATCAGGGTCAGGAGTTACAACTCCGCCTGTAGCTGGATTTGAATCAGGGGCGAGGTTCACAGAACCGTCTCCTGCATGACCGCCTGCGGCCATATCTCCTCCTGCTGTGCCACCATTACCATCGTTGCCACTTCCTAAGTTTACATCATCAGCCATTTTTCTATTCTCCTATCGGGACACAGCCCGGATTAATTACGAGGAACATCCTCATCACGAAAGATTATATATACATTTATTATTAAATGCACACTTCCGCTCTTCAAAATAATGGGAAAGGTACTTAAAAAAGATTCTACAGAGGTAGATTTTTATAGTTTCCCATTTTCTCTCCATCATTTGATGAAGTAATTTATGTTATAGTCTATATAGTATATCAGTTATGGCCCGATGCCGTACCACGATTCTCCAACTTCTAGAGGTTTTAGTATTTCATCTCGGGTTAAGGCCTTATGGCTGGGAGGTATTAATCCATCGGCTACTGCTTTCTTAATTAGCTTATCATGGGTTGCCTTACTCATCCCATCTCTTCTCATTTGAGCTAAGGTCTTTATTATTGTATCTGAATCAACAGCATCAGCATAAATGTGCCTTAATGCTGCTTTAGCTCTAGTAGCCTCTCCCATATTAACAAAGAAGGCATCATGGATCGTGGCTGTATGGACGTTCTTATCACGACCCCATAGATGGAACTGCCTAACAATAGCGGCATCATTAGAATGATTACCATTTACACCTAATCCCGTCCTGGCATCAGTGATACTACCTTTACCTAATAATTTCCCATCTTCAACCTTATCCCTATAGATATTCCTTACCCGCCTGCCTGTGTTAGGGTCTATGAAGTTAATATGGGTTTCAACCGTAGGTCTGTACCTCTGTCTCAATACCTTATTATCGAAAGTCACCCAGGGGATATCTACCTTGTTTGTTTCAATAACATAATCTTGAGCTACACCTTTCCAGAAAGAAATAAACTTCTCAGTGACAGGGGCACGCCTAGTGAGGTGTTCAGACATAACATCACTAATAACCTTGAACTCATTAGGGCCAACAATTCCTGCATGTGTTCCAGAAACTCTTTCAACAAACTCTTCTACATCTACATGTACATCCTTAGCCAAAGCTCGTAATTTACTACCAACAGGAGCATCTTTATCAATAACATCGTTAAGCTCCCTTTTCAACAAAGTCAAATCTCTTACTGTTTCAGTAGCGTCAACCGCTCTTGCTAACTTTATCTGTTCATCAATTAGTTTATTAAGTTCTAGCTGAGAGAAAGCATCTTTAGGCGTATTACTTGAACGCCTACGAGTGACTACAACATGATCTCTCTTCAACAGTTCTTTGGCAAATTTATCAGCCAAACTCCCTCTTTGAGTAGCTGCACCAGCACCATAAAAACTTACCATATTTTGAGCTTTAGCTGCTTTACTTAAATCCTCCCAAGTTAAATCGGAAGGAAGCCTTCCTAGCGCTTTAAACCTGGGGTCAGAGACTGCATCTTGAGCCATAATATCATACAGCCTGTTCTTTTTAGGCGTTGCAATCACATTACTCTCAAAAGCTAATGCCTTATTCTTAGTGCTGAGAGCAATGATTTGTGCACCTGAAGCTGAAGCATCAATCTCTATAGGCAATTGCGTCTTAAAAGTCGAGAGTATAGAAGTATCACTCCAGTCACCCTTAAGGTGATCATCCATCCTAGCTGTTTCAAGAGCAAAACGTAAAAGTTTAGGATGTTCTTCTGCATCCATACCTTGCACCAATGGGTGCTCTAATACCTCTCTTATCCGTCTATCTCTTTGGGTTTTAGATTGTAATTTTCTTCCAAGTTCAATAAGTTCAGCTCTGTTGTCTCTAAAAATCTTGAATCGGCCCCTATTAGTGAGAGCATCTCCTGCGGGTCCGATAAGGGAACCAACTTGCTCCTGGAAGGCAAAGTATCCATCAGGACCCAACTTACTAACTCTCCCTGTATTAAGGAACGGACGCACAAACTCGCCTCCAGTGGGAGTGAGATACCCTTTTGCATATATACGCCCTCTGCTGTCTATCTGATGTGGTATTTTGAATGACTTGCCACGGTCACGATGCCACTTAACAGTCTGCATCATACCGAGACCCATATCCCCTCGTTGAAGGATAATTTGTCTAATGCCATTCAAATCGTCATATTTTTTAACATTGCCACGAGGGTCTCTAAACCTAACAAGGTCAAGCATAAAATCAGAATAATCTTTATCTACTTCCCAATCGCCTTTATTAGCCCAATTTATCTCGTTGGAAATATCTTTATCTATCTGCATCTTATCATAATGAGAATTAGCTCTACGCGTTATGATAGCATCACCTGTTTTACGACCTTTCCTTGTCTTATAGTTCTTACTATCTACATCGATGATAAGCTCATCTCTCTTATTGACAATACCAATCCTAGTAGCTACATCTACCCGTTTATTTGCTAACTGTAGCTCTTTTAAATTCTTATCAAGAATGATGACTTCTCTAGAAACTGTATCTCTCCAAGAGCCATCAGGTCTTCCCGTTTCTAAGTCAGTAACAGCCCTACGGGTTACACCTCTGGGTGTGACCTTTATCATCCTACGGTCCTCCATCATACGCAACAATGATGAACCTTGCTTGTGATAGTTTTCTAATGTAGGTGCCCCTAAGATGTGCCTTCCAGCATTCTTCTTACCAGCAGTAACTTTTAAAGGGTGCTTCTCATATAAGAGCTTACCCATTGAGATAGCAAGACTGTCATAGTCTGTAGCTGTGCCAGAAGCTGCTAACTGAAAAGCATCAGCTAAGGCATCAATAGACCCGTCATTGAGTTTGCCTTTAAAGAAATCTTCTCTAGCAGAAACAAGCATATTCCTTAATGATATCTCTCTGTCGAAGATCTCTAACATCTCTTTTTTCCATTGATCTTTTATTTTCTCAGGAAAAGACTTTATAGGTCGTCCTTCAAGCTTAGAGAGTAGGAGTTCACCACCTGGCTGGTCTTTAATAACGTCTTTGATAAACTTATCAGGCTTCTTGATGCCTTTAAATTGGGTTTCAAAGTATAGGCGTAAGGGTGCTCTTCCTGTGAAATAAGACTTTCTTGCAAGCGGGTTACCATATAGCCGCTTCCACTCTTGTTGAAATTTCCTATCAGCATCTAGGTTAGAAGACAACTCATCAAAAGTCATCCATTTACCGTTTATCTGAATAGCTGCTTGTGAGTCTCCCGCACCGTACATATCAAACTGTTGAGCACGACTGCGAGAACGCCTATCTAATATCCTAGAAGTATTGACTACAGAATTTTTCATTTCAGAGCGTATAATGGCGTCTAAGTTATCCCAATCCTGTCTATAAGATTTCCGAGAAGGGTCATAGTACCTCTCAAAATTCAATCGCATATTCTCTAAAACAGCTGATTGTTGATTTACTGACATCTTATCATCCAGCGATGTTACAAAATCTTCTATAAAAACTTTTTGATCATCTTTAAGGATTTTAGATGCTTTGAGAAAATCTATCCTTTCTTGGTAAACATTAAAATCAGGATCATATAACCAAGAGTTCTTTGTCTCCCCAGTAATAGGATCAACAAATTGTGTACGTTCATCAAACACATTATTAGCGCTACGTCTGGACTGTCGCTTACCAGGGATAGAAGTACCCTTATAGTCTACTAAAGAAAGTAATGCATTTTGATGAGAAGCTTCTGTCACATAAAAGTCTCTAAGGTCATCAGCCAATGCCTTATTAGCGATTAGCTGCTGTGGCTTAATAGCTTTTACAGGGGGTATAGGTAATTCAGCAGAAGACCGTCTTTGAGTGACAACAACAGTAGCCGCAGTATCTAGACGCCTTAACGCATTGAGACTTATACTCTTACCTTTGGTAGTAAAGAACTTCTTTACTGGGAGATTGCCCTCATCAAAAAGTTTAACTCTTTCATTATCATTACCAAAATGGCGAAGTTTAACCTCGTATGCTTGCCTTCTTAACCAATTGCCATAGCCCTCTTTAGCTACAGACCTCCCATCTAACTTAGTTCTCTGAGAAGCAGGTAAGGTCTGTACTACTTTCTTCTTTATACGAGGATCTTTAGTATCTAAAAGTTCATTAAAAGATTTTGTTATAGGAACAACTGTAGAACGACACCGCCAATGTAAAGGAGGGAGATGGATAGTATCATCATATGGATAAATAATACCATCATGAAACTTACAGATATCAGAGGTTCTGGTATCGAGAATAGCTGTAAATTGATAACCCTTCATAATACCGCTATTGGCCTGCATTACTTCAGACTGTGCTAAATTAGTAGAACGTGTAATAGAAGTTCTAACCAGAGCTGAAGCTTGATTCTCTGTAATCTTTGTTGTACGAGCAATTTTACTTGATATCTCTTTATTGGATAGACTACTAGCCACACCCCGATTGACAATACCATCAATACGTTTAAGTTCGTTATCTCCTATCCTAGAAAATTGAGTAGAAAGGGAAGTGTCACCTTTGATATTAGTACCGATGATATTAGTTAATACTGTAGATTTGCGGGGAGGTTTTACCTCATAAACCTTACCCACGCCTTTGTGAAGGCTATTTGTGTGAAAGGTAAGCTGAGAGGCACCATACTCGGTTAAATGGCCTCTCGTGGTTTGAAGTGTTTCTTTTACAAAACGATTAACTTCTTTTTTAATTTCAGGAGAACGTGGATTTACTCTTGAGATGTCTTGAAGTCGCTTCTTGTGTCTACGTACCGCTCGCCGTACATCAACCTGAACTTTTTCTTCAAAAAGCTTAGACATTGCCTGGTTGTCTATTAGGCGATCATAAAGACCGTCATTAACACTACTGATGTCGGCCACTGAATACCCACCTTACTTTTCGAAAGAGAACTTCTTCTTTTTCTTAACAGTCTTCTTCTCAACAAGAGGCTCATCATCTTTAATCTCATCAGTAGCTGGCAATTCAGCCTTTTCAGCACTGACCTTCGGCTTAACTACATCACGTGCCTCTTTGGTACCATCATCGTTAAGCCACACACCACGTCGACCACCGGGAAACATTACAAGAAAACGTCCCATATTACTCTCCTCCAGCATTAGAGCTGTTAGTTGTTGAATTACTGTCGCTATTGCTAGCTTCTTCATCTCTGAAGTTTTGCATTATACGTTGTGTCTCTTCAGTCTTCTCTAAGTCAAGCTCTTGCTCAGCTTTAGGTGGGCCTAATACGAGATCATCATTTTCTATCTCTTCTTTAGCATTTTCATCGTTATAGTCAGAAGGCATAATATCATTGGCCTTGAGGATTTCAAGCCAGGTAGAACGGGGGATTTTTCCAGTATCATACCACTCAGTCACTAATCTTAACCAATCGGCACCAAGAGGTACAGGGTTAAAATCAGGTGAAAGATCAAAATGGATATCTTCTTCTTTATATTCAGTATCATACCTCCAGTTTAGCATGATAGAAATAACTGTTCGCATTGTTTGCGATATTAAAATATTTAATGTACTGAGCTGAGCAGTCATATGCGCATTTTTAATTTCTAATGCTGCACCAGACTGATCACGAACATCAGGAGCCATCATCCTAATGCCCATTCTAGCTATTTCCATCAAAGTGTCTTGAATAGCTCTATCCATATCTTTAAGGGCATCAGTAGGTGTTTCTAACACTGAAATCTTTTCACCCACTCTAACCCGAAGCCAAGAACCTAATCCTGCTTCTGCTATCTCATCTACCTCTTCATCCATCATATCAGATTCAATTACAGGGGTAAATGTAGCAGCACCATACATAAGGTGATTACGACGAGAGACTTTATTATATAAGCCTACCTCTCTGTCAATCAAAGGCATTAGTAATGGTTCACTACCGTTGATAGCGCCATTAAGTGGGTACATAGGAATACGCTTAAGCGGTTCGCCATTAGCTAACGGTATCTCTCCGGAACCTTGTAATACAAAATCGTCTCTGTTTGTAGTTTCTACAGAAGTTTTATACTCACCAGCTTCAGCTTCACCTTCACTGACAAGTGGGCGTTCATAAACCCTAACACGGTATTGTCCTAAGCCATCTAAATCGTGAACCCATACGGTATCAACAATATCCGCATGAAACTCATTACTGCCAGCCTTTTCAACATTCTGCCTAACAATGACCATCTGAAGCCCACTCTCACCAGTAACAGGGTGTATACCCTCTTTCCAGTTGATGATAGACTCAGCTTTATAAAGAATAGGAAAGGGCCGTAGGAGATCTCTCTGCTCTGGAGTTAGATCCGCACTGGGATCTGTCTTTGGATAATTGACACCTACCCAGGCCCTTGATGAGGTGATCTCCTCCTCCAACGCATTGGCGAGAAAACCTATGAGGCTACCATGCTCCTTAGTGAAATCGCCTATAATCCATTCATAAGCGCCTTCAGGGGCATCTTCCGGTAGGACTAAGTCAGGGCGCTTCCGAAGAAGTCCCGCAACTAAGACTCGTGTATACTGAGAACATAGCCCAGGGAGTTCAGCCTCAGCCTTGTAGAAAGCAAATTGCTGTTGGGTCATGTTCGCAGAAAAAGGTATTAGTAAGTTACTATAATTTATAGTATCTACAAAGTGGTCATGATTCTTAGCTGCATGTTCTCCCCCTATAATAGCCCTAGCCCTTTGATAAAAAGGTATAAGACTCTCATAACGAAAGTTAGGATCAGATACTTTCTTGCTAGAAGTATTATGTATTAAGGTAGTAGCCATAGTCTTATCCTACGTCTAACCAGATACCTGCAGTCTCTCTGTCTACTGGTAGTATACGGTCATTACATTTTAGCCTTATTTTGCAGGTACCTGGAGCAAAGCCGGGTTCTAACCATTCAACCTTGTCAGTATCCCAGAGCCATTTAGCTGTATCTTGCTCAAAAAGATGATGAGTATTCGGACGATTAGCTAAAGCTTCTTCGGCTTTATTCTCCAAGAATGCCTTATACTTTAAATTTCGTATTTCAGGGGCTTTGGCATTTACCGGAGCACCCTTATTCACTAATCTACGCTTAATGCGAATAGCCTCTTTAGACTGAGCTAAAGCTTCTTCCCAGCCTAAACGGCCGTCTAGCCTACGGTCAAAGGTCTCTAACATAAAAGTAGCCAATACCCTTTTATCTTTACCTTGTATAATCTCTTTTGGAATGCTCGGTATGTTACCCATTAGGGTCTCCTATAGTAGTCTTCTCGCATTATAACTAACTCGCTTGCCGCCCGCTTGAATTGGGAACAAATATTCTGTAGCATATCTAATCCCATCAGTGAAATGCTCATCACCCGCGGTCTTATCTATTTGTGCTGATTCTGGATTTCGCTCTAACCATACTGTTCTTTCTAATGAGCGTATAGTATTGACACAGTTAGGGTGGATATACATGGATATCTGTTCTCTAGCATTCATCAACTGACGATTCACAGCAGCTACACTGTCAATGATTGGAGGGGATTTCCTTCTAGCTCTAATAGGGATTCCAGCTGTCTTGATAATAGAGAAGTCAGTAACACCTACAGCGGCTGAAGTTTTTCTATGATGTCCAGTTGGGTCAGGATAAGCAATAACCCTGTGTCCATAGTCTAAATATTTCTCTTTAAGCGTTTTAGTCAATTGGTCAGTGTCGCGATGACCTCTGAACTCATCAATAAAATGTAATTGATTACCTCTAAGGGCAAAGACACTACAAGCCATTATCCCTATGTTAAAATCGATACAAGCATGAACATCTTCACCGTCTGTAAACCAGGGTAAGCTTTTATCTACATGTACCTTACGGTCAAATGGATAAAATACTTGAGCGCCTGAATCTTCAAATGAGGCTTCATACTCTCGGGCGAATTTAAGGGGATCTAATAATAGCTTTTGTTGTTCTATATAGAAGTCTTCTAGATATGGAGATTGGTGATAGTCATAGTGATATGACCTCCAATTCTCAGGATCAGTGTGTTCATACTGGTACATATCAAAGAAGAAATCCATACCTTTGGGAGTAGAGATTGTTAGAGACCTAGCTTGTCCAGGCCAACGAGTAGTCATACACGGGGAGATAACCGATTCCCAAGCTTCCTGTTGAGTGCTGCCAGGCATCTCCCAAGTAACAATTTCATCATTAACCACAAAGTACTGACCAGTACCCCGCATTCTTTCCACTGCTTCAGCAGACCAGATTTTAAGAAGGACTTCAGGTCCGAACCAAAAAGTTCCATCCCGCCTTGAAGACTTGGTAGTAAGAGGCAGAATACCAAACTGATAGGCAAGCAAAGGGTAGTAAATATCAACTGCCTGAGAATGAGTGGGGGCAATAAGAGCAACATTACGGTTTGGAGTCCCAGGGGGCATCTGGACACACTCTTCAATAGCCTTAATGGCACAAGCTGCGGCAAGAACAGACTTACCATAACCACGAGCAGCACAAGTGACAGCATTAGATATCTCCTTCTTTACGAATAAGTCTCTGAATACTGTAGACTGAGTAGGATGGAGTCTAACCCCTGCTGTAGTACCATTTGAAGGTAATCTCTTAGCAGCACTCATTAATGTATCCCTTTGTATAATGCTTCCATGTCATCATCGTCATGGACAATATCATCGTGTACAAAGACATATCCATTGTGCCTACCATCAAGGACTTCATCAATATTATTAGCTGTAATGACCCTTGAACAAACAGGGCAATACTGTTCCCACTCTTCTGGTGCTAAATTTATCAATGTCTCGTTTCATCCAAGTTAACAGGAACAACCTTTTCAACCTCAATAAGGCTTCCATCAGTATCAGTAAGTTCAATACCAAAGGAGAAGTTGTGATTTTCCTGAATAAGTTTTTCTGGAATCTTACGAAAGCCATAAGCAAGAAGGTCACTATTCAATGCTCTCTTTGTAGCCATTAGTGCAGCTATCGCAGCTTGAGAGGGCTTTGGTTGTTTCTTTACCCATCTGAGCTTAGAATCACACTCTTTCAATGTGCTAATCAACTCAGCAATAGGGTTAAAGCCCAGAGCTTTTAGAACAGAAGCAGGGTCATGCTCATCAAAGGTTATATTGCTTAGATCGATCTTCTTAGGACGACCTACCTTTCTTTTCTTTACTTCAGCCATGCTACCACCTCGCTAGACCGTGAGTTCTACTATCAATATGCGTAAAAGAATTATATCTACCTACACCAGGAATACCTATTTCTTCTGCATAATCTGCTACATCAGAGGGGTCAACCCCATCTACAACAATATCTGATGCTCTCGCTTTGGGGTGTTGGCTCTCATCATTAGAACCTACAGTCTTTGACCTGTTGTATTTATAACAACGATGAGCACTGTTAATCGTGACAGAAGAACCGAAATGCTTACGTATCCTTTCTAAGTAATTCAGCTCTTCATAATCAACAGTATCTTCTCCACATCCGCATTTACAAGCGAACTCATAGCGAGAGAAGTGTTCAGAGAGGTCACCCACAGGCCCAATCCCACTCAAAGCATTCATTCTCTATTTCAGGTTCAATCATAGCCTATACTCACCTACAATGATCTGGTGTTGGAGAAAACCCATCACAAATAGGCAAAAACTCATAGCATCCCTCTCTAATCTCACCGCCACATATAGGGTATTTACTTTGCCCTGTATCCTTGGCATCCTGTACCTTTTTAGCTATAGCTTGCTTAAAAAACTCCACTACCCGCTCATGGGGGAATGTGCCATCAGGTAGCCAACCCTTTGGGCAATATGTCTTCTCGTACCGACAAGGCTCTGCCCACTCAGGTACAGTAATTACCTGCCCGTTATCAAGGGTTACAAAATCAGCCCTTGCTCCTGCTATAGTCATTAATGTTATTGCTACTACTATCAGTATTTCTTTCATCACTACTCTCCAAAACGATAAGTGTACTTACAATTTGCAATATCTGCTGTGTTCTCTTTATTGTGGTTAAACGGGATACCATCCCTTATATTGCTTACATGTAACCAACCACAAGTTACATTCTCCATTATCTCTTGGTCTAAACTGAAGATAGCTACAGGGTTACGACCTAAGTGGTCTTCATTCCAATCATAGCCTATACCAGTGGTAAACGAAGTTCCACTACAGCCGATACAGCTAATCGTCGCTATCATTATCATTGATAATGTCAATACTTTCACCTTCTCTCTCCTTTTCAGCTTCACTGAGGGCACAAACGCCTACACAATATAACACGCCTGTCTCTGTTTTGCCCTGTATAGCACACCC
>Ga0164313_10003216_pt1 | contig 14585 bp, 15 predicted proteins | sample GuaBasSedimGuay4_FD_113735 | JGI IMG/M metagenome (GOLD analysis project Ga0164313, IMG submission 113735) | Subseafloor sediment microbial communities from Guaymas Basin, Gulf of California, Mexico - Guay4, Core 4569-4, 0-3 cm | ecosystem: Environmental > Aquatic > Marine > Hydrothermal vents... | reverse complement strand
GGGCCAGGTTCTCGAGTGCGGACAGGACCGGACTCTTTCCGGTGTGCATCGTTTTGACTGCCCCAACTATGACCAACCCGATCCCTGACAGGATGCCAGCAACCAGCAACGCTGTACCTGTGTCAGAGATGAATGCGAACGGGATCACCGAGGGAAGTGCGCCGGCGAGGAAGAGCAATCCGGAGAAGATAGCTGCCGCAATAGGGCTGCGACGCTCGGTGTCGACGATCCCGAACTCGAGTGCCGCATGCATGCCGAGCATCGCTGTGTCGTTGGCGTCGATGATCTCCACAACCTGGTCGAGGTCATCACCCTCAAGGCCTACATCGGACAGCATGTCATGGAGTTGGTCCTTTTCGTGCTGACGGAAGTGGATCAGGTGTTCCTTTTCCAGTGCGATCTCAGCCTCGAACACCTCCTCTTGAGACTTCGTTGCGATGTACTCGCCAACCGACATCGAGATCATTCCCGCGATCGCACCGGCGATACCAGTGAGGAGAACATCCGTGGAGTCAAGACCACCGCCGACCACAGCAGATACGAGCAGGAACGTCGACACGAGACCATCGTTCACGCCGAGGATGATGTCTCTCATGTACTGGCGTGTGGCACCGATGTGGGGTTGATAGCCCGGAGGCAGGTCGTCTTGGGTTCGGGATTCAGCCATGGCGAGGAGCTTACAGCCACGAAGCAGCCGACATCCCCTGGGAAACAGCCAGAGTAAGAGACGGGAGAGGTCGTGTGTGGTGAGACGGAGGAGCTCTCCGCTCAAAGCGGCATGAGGAAGGCAGAAACTGCCTCCAGCCTCGCTGAATGCTCTACCGTGGGGGCATGGACGACAGCGACAGGACACCAAAGAGGTCACCGAGAAATACATCTGTCGAGGAAGCATACGGGTACCCACCATCGCCGAAGTGGGCTCCGAACACGAAGCTGATGGTCATATCGATGGCCTTTGTTCTCAGCATTGCGGGCATCTACCTGATCCGCAATGTGATCGCTATCGCTGCGCTCGCCGCCCTGATCGCCTTCCTTGTTGCTCCACTTATCCGCTTCTCTGCGAGGCGCCTGAGGATTCCCAGGGGGATCTCACTTCTCATCGCCTATCTTGTCGTGTTCCTCGGCACCATCGGTTTCGGATACCTGATGACCAAGTCGATCGTGGCCTCCATCATCGAACTGGACCCGCTAGGCATCGTTGAGGAGTTGCGTGTTGCATTGCTCGAGCGGGTCGATGCCGATGGGCAACTCCTTCTGGTCGGTGTCACGGTTGACATGAACTCGGTTCTTGATTCTCTGCAGGTCTCCGTTGGGACGGGAGATGGTTCAGGAGGGATCGTGATCGATGCCGAGAGGATTCTGGAGTATGTCGGCGCGGGGTTGAGCAGCTTCCGTACCGTTGTCGGGATCGTGACCGCTGTGATCACCTCGGCGATTGTGACGGCGCTCGTTGCGATGTACATCAATGCCGACAGCTCACGGATGCATGACGCGACGCTTGCAAATATCCCACGCGGGTATGAACGCGACGGCTTACGGCTCCTGGCTGAGATCAAGCGTGTGTGGCGCGGCTACCTGTACGGCCAACTGGTGAACTCGCTGATCACGGGAACCCTTGTTTTCGTGGTGCTGTGGGCTGTTGGACTCCCCGGCGCGTTCCTGATGGGAGCGATCATGGTTGTGCTCAACATGATCCCGACGTTCGGCCCGATCCTTGCGGCGATCCCCGGGGTCCTCACCGCGCTGTTGTCGGGTTCGACTCGGTGGCCCGAACTGGAGAATTACTGGTTCGCCCTCATCGTCGCAGGTATCTACCTGCTCGTTGTCCAGTTGCAGGCGAACATCATCGCTCCAAGGGTCATGGGTACAGCGGTCAGGTTGCGTCCCGCGATCGTGTTGCTCGGGCTGTTGATCGGATTTCAGGTTGGGGGATTGCTCGGCTCATTGCTGGCGGTCCCCGTCATCGCATCGATTCGTGATGTGGCTGTATATGTCTGGCGGAAACTGATCGACGTCGACCCGTGGCCAGACGATGGCATGGACGAGACAGCGCCCGAGCCATGACCAGCACCATCACAACCGACGTGGTAGTCGTTGGTGGAGGGCTCGGTGGGTTGTCGGCGGCGCGCCATCTCCAGGAGAAGGGCTACGACGTCGTTGTTCTGGAACACCACACCAAACCGGGAGGGTATGCCCACTACTTCCGTGCCTCGGGTTACCGCTTCGAGGTGGCGCTCCACGCACTCGATGGACTCGGCCCTGGGGGATGGGCGAAGCCGATGTTCAGGACGTTGGGCATACTTGACACCGTCGAGTTCAACCAACTTGACCCCTTCTACACGGTCTCGTTCCCCGACTTCGATCTGGAGGTGTCAACCGATATCTACGAGTACATCGATCGTGTGGCCAATGTGTTCCCTGATGAGAGCGAGGGACTCGGAGAGCTCTTCGATGCGATCACGCGGATCGGTCACGACGTTGCACGCTTCACCGCAGACCGCAGATCGGGCAACAAGGTGAACCAGATGGAGATGCTCGAACGTTACCCAGACATGGCGATGGCCTTTGCCAGCAGTTGGGAGACGTTCATCGGTCAGTATCTGACATCTCAAGAAGCGAAGGCTGTGGTCACAACGCTGTGGGGGTATCTGGGGTTGCCACCCTCGACGCTGTCCGCCGGTCAGTTCGCACTCACGTTGCTGTCGTATTTCTCGGCAGGGGCCTGGTATCCCACGGGTGGCTCAGGGGCAATGAGCTTCGCTATTACGGAAGCGATCGAACGTGAGGGAGGCTCTGTATTCCTTCGCAACACGGTTACCTCGATCGTGCCGGAGGGTCCTGAGTCGGTCACCGTGAAAACGGACAAGGGGCTTGTGGTCACGGCAAAGGCCGTGGTATCCAATGCAAGCCCGGTCTCGACCGCTGCGCTTCTCCCTGAGGGAGCCATTGACAGTGAGTGGTTGGGGAAGATCGAGAGCGATGTCCCTGCGCTGGCGACATTCACAGTACATCTGGGTGTTGACCGCGATCTCGTTGCAGAGGGATGGGACCACCACGAGTTCTTCGAGATGTCCGGGTACGACATCGAAGCAGAGTACAAGGCGATCATGTCCGGGGACTTCGCCAACGCAGGGATGATCATTTCGAACTACTCGGTGATCGATCCCGGATGCGCTCCTGAGGGGAAGTCGGTAATCGTCCTGACTTCTCTGGCTCCGTGGGACCACAACGATGTGTGGGGTACTGGAGGCGACCTCGACGGATACCAGGACAATCCTCGCTATATCGAGGAGAAGCAGGCGGTCGCCGAGATCCTCATCGACAGGGCAGCACGCCTGATTCCTCACCTCAAGGAGTCGATCGAGGTCACGCTCATAGGCACCCCGTTGACGAACGCAAGGTACATGCTTCAACCCCAAGGATCCATCTACGGGCGGGAACAGACGGTTACGAACATGATGAACCGCGCAAGGTCGTCGACGCCTGTACCTAACCTCTTCCTCGCTGGTGCGTGGATAGGAGGGGGCGGGATGACCGCTGCAGTCGCATCAGGTAAGGCGGCCGCAGCAGCAGTGTCGCGGTATTTCGAAGGCAGCTGACGGCGGGCTTGCCAAGTATCTGTCCCCCTTTCAAGGGGGACGGCAGAGGAGCGTTAGCGACGATGCAGGGGGATAACGCGCCAGCCAACAGACCTGGTGGCGCTTGGCGTATCCCCCTAGCTCCTCGTAGGACTCGTCGCTGATCCCTCACGCAAGGGGGATGCAAGAAGCCGGTGGTCCGGTGGCAGAGTTCGTGGATTCAGGTTGCTCTTTCCACGAAGTTCCTCAGGTCCTCTCCCAGCCTCTCGATCGACGGCCTGTGGACGTACATCATGTGGCCTGCGTCGAAGTAGGACACCTCGATGTTGTCTCTGAGCGCAGGTTCGAGGCCAAGATGCGCGATGGTGTGTTCCGTTGCGAAGTACGGCGTTGCGAGGTCGAAAAAGCCGCTTGCGATGTACACACGCAGGAACGGGTTCTTCGTCATGGTGTCGCGCAGAGTCTCAGAAACGTCGACATAGGTGTTCTGGAAGTTCTCGTAGTTCCATGGCCACACCTTCGGGTTCAAGATCTCGTATACCAGGTCGCTCTCGTATCCGAGGTCGCGACGCATGTAGTCGTTGAGCATCGCGGAGAACGGTCCCATCCACACGTCAAGAGAGGGGTCGTGTTCGAGCATTGATCCGACGTCGAATCGATCGACTCCCTGATAACGGCTGTCCAGACGGCCGACCGTGAGACCCCTATCTCGAAGGAGTTCCTTCATGAAGTGGAATTTCTCGATCCGCAGTTCCGACCGTTTCACGAAGTCGGTGGACAGACTCGTGTAGCGGGCGAGAGTATCCGCGATCTCGTCGAACCTCTCTTGGTCGAGGCGTGACCCTTGCTCGAGAGCGAGGAGGTACTCGTTCTCGGCGAAGGCCTCGACCTCGCGAAGGAGGTCAGGCAGCTCGCGCTGCTGAAGGTCTGGAGCGAGGGTCTTGTGGTACCAGGCCGTAGCGGCATACGTCGGGAGGTACAGGACATACGGCAGGTCATTTCCGCGATGGAAGGTGTACGTCTTGGAGTCCAATGCAATGGTCTGGAAGTTCAATACAGACGAGATGAGGATGACCCCATTGAGGTACAGGCCGTAGCGGCTTTGGAGATAGCCCGCGAGCCCGGCAGAACGGGTCGTGCCGTAACTCTCTCCTGCGAGGAATTTCGGCGACGCCCAGCGCTCATACGTTGTGAGGTATCTCCGTACGAAGTCCCCGACAGCTTCGATGTCCTTTTCGAAGTGGTGGTACGCCTTCTCCTCGTCCTTGTCGATGGCTCTCGTGAACCCTGTCGACACCGGATCGATGAACACGAGGTCTGCGTGCGTCAGGAGCGTGTGGTCATTGTCGATCAAGCGCCCCGGTGTGGACACACCGTTGCCCTTCTCGTCGAACTCGACGAGCTTTGGTCCGAGAACTCCGAGGTGGAGCCACACTGATGACGACCCGGGACCGCCGTTGAACGCGAAGACGATCGGCCGTGCTGCAGGGTCGTCCACTCCGTCAAGGGTGTACGCCGTGAAGAAGAACGAGGCCTTCTTCGTGTCGTCGTCCTCCTTGAGCACGATCCGGCCGGCCGTAGCGGTGTAGCTGAGCGTCTCCCCCCCGACAGTTGTCGAGTGATGTGTCTCAACAACCGCGTCATCATGATGCTCTGGCGGCTTCTTGTCCTTGTCTCTGTCCTTGGCGTCGCCACTGTTCTCAGATTTCGACTCGTTCTTCTTCTTCTCTTCTGTCATCACTCAGCCTTCTTTGCGATTTACGATCTACTTCCCACCCGACTGTTCTGCTATTGCAGCCACGACCTCAGCGTTGGCGAGTGTTGTCACATCTCCGAGCGTCCGATTGTCGGAGATGTCCCGCAGCAGTCTCCGCATGATCTTGCCTGATCTTGTCTTGGGAAGATCCGGTGTGAAGATGATCGTTTTTGGCTTCGCTATCGCCCCGATCTTCGTCGCCACATGATCCCTCAACTCCTCGAGGAGTTCGTCGGATTCGGTCGCCGTTCCACGCAGTGTCACGAACGCTGCGATTGCCTGGCCTGTGAGGTCGTCTGTTGCTCCGACAACCGCTGCTTCTGCCACGGTGGGGTGTGAAACAAGGGCAGACTCGACCTCCATCGTCGAGATGCGATGGCCAGAGATGTTCATGACGTCATCAACCCGTCCGAGGATCCAGAAGTCGCCGTCGTCGTCGGTCTTGGCACCATCTCCTGCGAAGTACGCGCCCGGGTAGCGCTCCCAGTACGTGGATATGTATCGCTCGTCATCGCCGTAGATCGAACGGAGCATCGATGGCCAGGGTTTCGTTATGGTCAGAAACCCTCCTCCGCCGAGAGGTACAGGGTCTCCCTCGACATCAACGACCTGGGCAAAGATGCCCGGCAGTGGGCTCGTCGCAGACCCCGGTTTCGTTGTTGTCACACCCGGCAACGGGCTGATCATGATGCCGCCGGTCTCCGTCTGCCACCAGGTATCGACGATCGGGCATTCCTTCGGGCCGATGTGCTCCTGATACCACATCCACGCGGCAGGGTTGATCGGTTCACCGACCGTTCCGAGGAGTCGTAGAGAGGACAGATCGTGTCGTTGGGGATAGTCAACACCCCACTTCATGAAGGCACGGATCGCTGTGGGTGCCGTGTAGAAGATCGTCACTCCGTACTGCTCGATGATCGACCAGAGTCGGTCCTTGTCCGGGTAATCGGGGGTTCCCTCGTACATGACGCTGGTCGTGTGATTGGTCAGGGGACCGTACACGATGTAGGTGTGGCCAGTGACCCATCCGATGTCTGCCGCGCACCAGTAGACATCGCTGTCGGGTTTGATGTCGAACACGAGAGCATGGGTCGTCGCGGCACCGGTGAGGTAGCCACCGGTGGTGTGCATGATCCCTTTTGGCTTTGCCGTCGTCCCGGATGTGTAGAGGATGAAGAGGAGGTCCTCTGCGTTCATCGACTCGGGTTCGCACATGGTCGACTGCTGCGCCACGAGGTCGTGCCACCAGACGTCTCTCCCGTCAGACATCGAGACGTTGGCCCCTGTGCGGTCGAACACGATGCAGTGCTCGACCGATGGAGTCGACTCCATTGCCAAGTCGCAGTTCTCCTTGAGAGGAACGACGGTCCCCCTGCGCCAGGCAGCATCGCACGTGATGAGTAGTTTCGCTTCTTGATCATTGACCCTGTCGACGATCGACTCTGCGCTGAAACCTCCGAAGATGACGGAGTGGGGGGCGCCGATGCGGGCACAGGCGAGCATCGCGATCGGGAGTTCAGGCACCATCCCCATGTAGATCGCAACACGATCTCCTTTCTCGATGCCGAGGGAGCGCAATCCGTTGGCGAACCGGTTCACCTCGTCGGAGAGTTCCTGATAGGTGATCGTCCGTGTGTCACCCGGTTCCCCCACCCAGTGGTAGGCCACCTTGTCTCCGCCATCGGCGAGATGTCGATCGAGGCAGTTATACGAGATGTTGAGTTCGCCGTCCTGGAACCAGGTGAAGAACGGAGCATTCGAATCGTCGAGACCCTGCTTGGGTTCCTTGAACCACGTGATGCGTTCTTTGGCCTGACGTGTCCAATATGCAACGAAGTCCTCGTCGGCTTCTGTATACAGATCAGCGGTCCCCACCGCGTTGGATGCGAAGTCCGCTGGCGGTGGAAAAGTCCGACTCTCCTGAAGTAGATTCTCGATACCGCTGTCGCCCATGGAGTTCCTCCCTAGATGGCGTTCCCTGATTCTCGCGTATCGGTGAACGGAATGCTGAGGACGTTCGCTGTTTCCCGTGTTCCGTTCTCCGAAAGAGCTTCGCCGAGGTCCCTCAATGTTTCTTCAAGCGGTCGAGGCCCAGTGTCGCGATGAGGTCCTGCTCGCGTATCTCTGCCTGTTTGGCGAGCGGTATTCCGGTCCCTTCAGCAATGCGGTTCATCATCGCGAAGTTCCCGAACACTGCCGCAGCGTCGACCAGTGCCTCTGGCCCAAGTTCATCGACGACAGCGCGGCGAGCATCGGAGGGACTGACAGTGGATGTGCCAGTGATGGCGTCGATGAGATGCAGGAGCGTGTTGCCACCTGGCACGCCGAGAGGGATGGAGGGATCGGCGATGGCCCTCAGGTCTATTTCGAGGTCGTAGGCGAGTGCGCTCTCACGGAGCATCACAGCATGGTGCACCGTTCAGTAGAAGCACTCGTTGAGAAGCGAGGTCCTGGCGGCGATCGTCTCGAGTTGGGCGCGGTTGAGACCAGGCGACCTCTTGAAGAACGGTGAGGACATCTCTGCGAACGTCATGTAGAGCGGTCCACACGCTGTCGCATAGGCAGCGTTCTCAGTGGGGAGGAGATCGAGCGCACGGGTGATGGACGTGGTCGGCATCGGCACGTGGGTTCTCCGCTTCTTCAATCCTGTTGCGATGTTCCCCGAGGGTTCACCGTGAAGCGGTTCGGGGAGTGGTTCGAGGCTGGCTCCCAACGCCCGATGCGTACTGTCTACGGCAGCGAGCATGGATACGAGGGCCACGGTCTCAACTACTGCTGCCTCCCCGGAGGTCGCGATGGCAGATTGAACCGTGTCCTCAGATACCCCAGCCGGGTTCCCATAGAGTGTGCACGCCAGTCGCCCGAGTTCGTCATCATCGGCACAGGAATTGCTCCGCGCCGTCTTGAGGATCGTGTGACGTTCGTCCGCATCGAGGACCTGGCCGGGTTGAGCGAAGTGCCTCCAGATCGCAACATGGGCGTCTCTGAGATCGTCTCGTATCGGAACTGGTGATCCATCGAATGCGAACATAGCCGAAGCGTAGACCGATGACCGATGACCGATGACCGCCATCCGCTAACTGCAGTCCGCCAGAGTGTTGAGACACTCTCTTCGCGGAAAGCGCCTATCTCAGTGAATCGCTCGCATGCCCATGACGCCGAGACTGAGGATGCTCAGTCCAATGACAAGCAACCGGAGGTCCTTTTTGGTTCGGGTCACGATCAGTCCGACAACCGAAACAATGGCCCAGATCGCGAGTTGAACCCCAACGCCGCCATCTGTTGATGGTAGGAGAAGATCCAGCACGTGGCCTCAGCCAGCGCTACGTTCCCCGGCCCGGATAGCAACGGACATCCAGTTCTCCTGTGGAGGGAGAGCGCATGAGTACCGATCGCTATACGCACAGAACGGGGCGTAGGCGTAGTTGAAATCGATGACCGCGGTCCCGTTCTCGTTGGGAACCACATCGAGATAGCGCCCGGCACCGTACGTCTCTGCCCCAGAGGTTGCATCCCGGAAGGGCAGGAAGAGGCTCTCATGCCCAGATGAGTAGAGAGCAAGCGTTGTGTCCTCATCATCAACGGTGAAGGTGACGGTCGCAACGCGCTTGTACATGCGCTCGTCCCCGGTAGTTGTGCTGATCTGGACATCGGTCGGCTCAACAGGTTCGAGGTCGACGTTGAAGGCAAGATCTTCGTTCGGCTCGAAGTAGGACAGGCCAGAGAATCCATCCCGGTCGGGTTCAGGAAGCGGGGACTGGGGTGCGTGTTTGAAGAACTGGTCCTTCTCGTCACGGAACTCGAAAATGTGTGTTGTGTGCATACTCACGCCAACAGCTTGATGGTCGTTGTATTCCCCGGTGGGGATCTGCAATGGACGACTTCGTGCTCTGTCCCGATTGGGATGACAAGAGGGCACTCTGGTAGGGTGGGGCGCACCTAGCGACAAAGGAGTGGGAACTGTGTGCTGTCTATTTGCGTCAATGGCGTTCATTGGACCGCGGTTCGGGATACTGGTCTGGTGGCTCTTTGACCCAGCGCGATGGGAAGCCGCATTCTCTAGTTTTTGGTGGTCCTTCGTTGGGTTCCTCTTCCTCCCGTGGACCACGATCTTCTACGTGCTTGTGTGGTCACCAGGTGGATTGACCGGCTTCGACTGGATCATCCTGGGCCTGGGCGTCTTCATGGACATCGCCTCCTACTCAGCATCTGGCTATGAGCGCCGGGTGGCCTACGCAGAAGGCGTGTGACGCGAACTTGTAACACGCACCAACCGAACGTCAGGCGTCGTACTCTGGATGCTCTGAGATGAAGCGGGTCAACTGATGGTTCGCCGTATCACGGACCTTGTTCTGGAGCGGACCGCTCCAGCCGAGTAGCGTGCCGGTTGTTCCGAGGGCCATCCGGGTCCACTTCCAGAGGTCGAAGCTGTCGATGTGGCGGTCTATCAAGCCATCGCGGAAAAGGAACTGAGCGTCGATGACGTTGACGATCTGGCGATCGCTTCCTGCAAGCGTGTAGGTCGCCTCCCAGTGGGCTTCGCCGAGGTCATCCGTGGCCGTGACGTTGGAGTAGGTCACGACAAGGTCGGTGCCACGCTCACACAGCATGTGCCACATTGCCTTCACCTCTCCTCCCTCGAGGTTCTGGAAGACGGGATCTGAGAAGCGGATCGACGGGTGGTAGCACGCGTTCATGGCTTCGTAGTCCTTGCGCCCGAATGCCTCGTAGAACGACGTGATCAACTCTGCATTGGTAGCCATTGGTTCCCCTGTGCATCTCGGTTCGCTGGCGCCAACGTATTGGCTGTATTGACGCAAGAGGCGATGTTAGCGAGTGATCTCGGCGCAGGTCGGTAGGTGGCTGCGTCGGAGATGGCACTCAAGTTGGTGGATCCAACGGCTCCGTGGTTGTGGGCCTCGGCCGAACGTCGAACACCTGATCGCCGAGCATCTCTTGTGCATCCTCCGATACCACGGTACGGCTGCCGTACATGTTCTTGGGACCACCCTGATACCAGTGCCCCGGCTGGAGTGTGTTCTCCACCTCCTGACTGGGCGAGTATCCCAGGCCACTCGTATACGAGACCTTCGTGGGGTGTGTGACCCAGATCCATTCCCATCCCGGCCTCAGCCTGCCCGTCGGAGGTGATACTGGAGGCAGCTTGCCTATCTCCCTGGTAGCCATATCCCCGAAAAGGTCTGCAATGTGCTCTTCAGCCACGGGTTCGGGTTCTGCCGAAGAGGGAGCGCTGTCAGGAGGTTGATTCTCGCTTTCTGGCTGAGGCGGGCTTGGTTCGGGTGTATCCCTGCGCCCCCGCGTGATCTTCGCCATTGTGATGACACCGAGAAGAAGGAGCAGCAGCACGGCGGCCAGGATGAGAGCGATGACGCTCGGTCCGCTTCCTCCCTCAGCGTCGATGTCCTCTCCCGATGACTCCACCACGGCATCCGGGTCAGCTTCCACATCCTCTGAGACACCCTCTGGGGTGCCCTGAGGTTCGTCCGTCGTCGTCGGACTTGTTGTGGCGACAGCGACCCCTGACTGGAGGTCGATGTGGCTGATCTGAAGAGACCACAGGTAGACCGGGGGACGCGCATCGGTCGTAACGGTCGCCGTGACTCCGATGGGAATGGTTTCTACTGGAGTGCTTTCGCCGGCCAGGAAGTGCTCCAGCGTTGCATCGATGGCAATCTGGGTGCCGTTGGGGTAGCGGTCGTACTTGGTCTCCTCGCCAGGGTCGTCTTCATGGGTGCAGTGGCCACCGAAGTACACGACGATGTCGTGCTCACCCTCGGCGGCGAATGCCGTGTTCACGAGCATGGGTGCATGGGGTTCCCCGCATCCGGAGTGTCCGGTCACATGGGCACCGGAGAACCCGGTATCGTCGTATTCCCATCCGGGGGAGAACACCAGATACCGCATGTTCAGCCAGTACTCATCGCTGTGTGTGATCATGATTCGCCAGGTCTCGTCCTCAAAAGGCGGAACGGGTTCTCCCGCGCCACGTGCTGGTATCGGCATGCCGAAGGTCAGAGCCACCATGGCAAATGTCGCGATCATCACGACAAGGACGGCGAATCGGCGTTTCACAGGACACCTCCAGTGCATCCAACCCACCCACGCCGACCGAGAAGATGAGCACATCTTCTTCATTCGCATTGTATCCCCGGATCGCCGATCGCCAAAGAGGTATCTCAGGTTCTACCGGGGGCACATCACTCAACGGGAAACTGCCCCTCGGAGCCGTGAATCGGGGAATTGATCCTTCGGCTTGAGGTTCCCTTGACGCCCTTTGCAGCTTCTTGACCACGTCTTTGCGGCCGTTTGACCGCCGTGACCGACACTTCTCCATATCGACCTGGACACGACAAGGAGTGCCAGGCAACAAGAGGAGAAGAACCATGTACACGATCGATCAGACGGGCTATATCAACGCCCACAATGCAGCCGTCTCACAAGAGATGCGACAGGCAAGGATCGGCGGAACCAGGTCAAGTGATAGGCCCGGGACCCTCGTCCGTCTCTCCAGGGCGGTAGCGAACCTGTTGAGAGCCGGGTCGAGCGAGGCCGTCGTCGTCTCAACGCAACAAGCCACCAACTGAGACAAGTAACAACAGAAGAGGAGCATGACATGAGTACCTATACCGAAACAACGCAGGCCTCTTACCGACACGCAGCCGGGCTACCGACCGGTCAGCGATGGCAGATCCTGGTGGGAGTGAGCGTGGCCGTGATTCTGGCGGTGGCGACGGTCATCTTCGTCAACGAATCCGATCCGCCCGTTGTCGAGCATCCGGTTCAGCCGGTGGTACAAAGCTATGCGGGGGCGGATGATCTGGCTACGCGGTCGGAACTTCCGGCAGTGGGCTTTGCGGAACTCGATGTCTGATTCGAACTGGCGGAAACGCACCTGGGCCAAAGTGAAAACTGCAGCTGGAGTGGAGTTCCGCCCCCATGACCTCCGTCACACTGTGGCGGCCCATTTGTTCACGGTCGCTCGGTGGACACCCGGGGAGGTGCAACGCTACATGGGCCATTTGGATCCGAGGGTGACGTTGGCGATCTACACCCACATCACCACGGAGGACCTCCCCGCACCACCAGCCATGACCACGCTGATCGCAACAAGAACAGGATGACGACAGTCGGGCTATCTCACACCCCGTTCATAAGTGCCTGATTGATGATGTTGGGGGTGTTGCGGGACGTTCTGGTCCCGTAAGCATTGGGGTGTCGGCGGGTCTGGCTCTCCAAGTGCCTGGCACCGGAAGGGTGTCGTTATGAGTGCATTGCCTCGAACAGGATTCGTCGGTGTTGAGGAATGGATCATCGCCGTTGATCAACACGGTGGGCGACCCTCGGAACTCCAACACTTCGGCTCGCTCCGGTGAATCAACATTGACCGCTGAAGCGTTCCATCCCAGCCCGCCTCGTCGAGCAGGGCTACAAGCGACGCGCGTGTGTCGCGGTGATTGGGCATCCGATGAAGTAGAGCAGCGAGAAATCCATGGGACCGACTCTATCGCCCTCTTCACGACCCGAACGCAAGTGCCCCTTGACTCTCCGTGTTCGGAGTGTAGGTTCGGCGTGGTACGTCCATGCTCCGGGGAGGGGCAGAAAGAACAGGTAAGACATGCGACGATCGTTGACGCTACTCGCGACTGTGATGGTTCTAGTTGGATTGATGGTGGCACCGGCGGCCGCCGGCCCCCAGGGCTACATCGAGGACCAGCTCGAGTACGGGTATTTCTATGGAACTTGGGATCAGAGCCCGAACGTAATGCTCTTTGCGGGAGGTGAGGCAAAGGAGTTTTGCGAGGGGGACCCGGGGACGGCACCCCTCCGTGTGTTCCTGCGTGATGATGGTTCGGTAGACCTCAAGGTCAATGACAAGAACCAACCCATCTATCTCTACTACAACGACAACGAGAATCCCGATGTGCCACTCTGGCTCGAAGATGTGTGCAACGGAACTTTGAATCCGGAACTATTCGCCGTTGGGACCGCCGACCTCAAGGTCCGCATCAGCGTCATATCCGAGAGCCTCGTGGACGTCTTCAACTCGGTGAACGGCACGGCCACCGGGATCGACGGGCGCGAGTACAAGGTTCGCGCCTCGGCCGATCTCATCGTGGAAGACGGGGTTCCCTTGGGTAACCCGGAAGACTTCGTCGACTTGAAGCTGACCGAGATCAGACGCTGAATCGAGTCTGGTCCATAGGCGGGAACGAGCCCGGGCCGCTACGTCCCGGGCTCGTCCGCTTGAAGCTTGCCCCATCAATTGGATCCGTCAGAGCGGGAGGACTCTGGTCGGCCGTCACTGTCTCCCCACACAGACAGCGACTGGCTGCTATTCGAGAGGCAACTAGTGGCTGGCCAAGTCCGTTGTAGCCGACGGGTCAGGCCATGCAGATGCAGCCCATAGCGCCCGCCGGACCGCCACGGAATCGCCCGAACCGCCCACCCACAACCGGCAATATGTGTGGCTCACAGGGGCGCATGGGTGCCGTTGTGGACGGCCTAATTCTGTGCGTCAAAGACTGGAACGGTTGTGCGGTACTCACGGAGGTATGCGATTCGGCTCCCGTCGAGAATCACTGTCGACGCACCTTCGAATGAATGGCTGGTGCCCTCGACGGTGCATTCGAACACCCACTCAACCGAAGAGTGACTGGCTTCCCAGATCACCGAGGTGATGTCCCATCGATCCACGGTATTGCCTGACTGGAACCACTCCTCAGCCCATCGCAAGACTTGGGCCGAACCCCGATAGGTCGGACCGTGGGACTCGATAATGACGCACGGCTCTGCCAGGGTCAATGCGATGGCTTCTGGATCATGATCGACCCACCCCCTGAAGTAGTTCTGTAGGGCGGTGGGTATCCGTGATGGAGGTATCGGCATTCCTCCAACGATATGGCACCCAGGATTTCCGCCCAAACCCAGCAACGCCGGAAGGCAGATGTGCCGATATGGATGCGATAACTCTGTCGTGTCGACTGAGACCCCACTGTGGGCTTGCTGGTAGTCTCCATATGTGAAACACGCGCTGCTCATTCCGCCGGTCGGTCCGTTCTCTGATCCCCGTGGACTTGTCGATGTGGCGGTCGCGGCCGAGACCGCTGGGTGGGACGGTGTGTTCCTCTGGGATCACGTGCTTCGGGCTGGGCCACCTTTGGAGATCGCTGACCCGTGGATTGCATTGGCCGCCATTGCGATGGCAACTCATCGCGTTCGGATCGGCCCAG
>Ga0164313_10003215_pt1 | contig 14592 bp, 16 predicted proteins | sample GuaBasSedimGuay4_FD_113735 | JGI IMG/M metagenome (GOLD analysis project Ga0164313, IMG submission 113735) | Subseafloor sediment microbial communities from Guaymas Basin, Gulf of California, Mexico - Guay4, Core 4569-4, 0-3 cm | ecosystem: Environmental > Aquatic > Marine > Hydrothermal vents... | reverse complement strand
TGACCGGTTGGTGGTGCTGAACGATATTGCCTTGTCGGTCGTGAATGACCTGCGGGGGAAACATGACACGCATGTCTTCACCTTCCGGAAGAAACCTCTTGACCATATGACAAACAACGGCTGGCGGCGAGCACGAGAAAAGGCTGGGTTACCACAGGTCCGGGTTCACGATTTGAAGCATACCTTTGGTCGTCGGTTACGGGCGGCAGGCGTAAGCTTCGAAGACAGGCAGGACCTGCTGGGGCACCGGTCAGGAAGAATGACCACGCACTACTCGGCGGCTGAATTGACCCGATTGATTGAGGCAGCTAATACAGTGTGCAGTCGCGGAGACAAGAGGCCGGAATTGGTGGTTTTACGGAGGCTCAGTGTTAGCTAGCTCCCGCAAAACTCCCGCAAAAATTAGCCCCATGAAAATAGGGCTCGTAAGTTGTTGATTTGGTGGGTCGTATAGGATTTGAACCTATGACCATCGGATTAAAAGTCCGGTGCTCTACCAGCTGAGCTAACGACCCAATGTCCTGAAAATGCTTCCAGAAAACGGTCCCGATCGGGACGGTGGAATGATACTGTGCTGGCCTGAAATGGCAAGCCTGAAACGCTAAAATCCTCTAGTTTACACCTTATCCAGCTTGCGCAAGGCATTGGGCAGCAGGTGGAAATCGGCCAGTGAGGCCACCAGTGCGCTGAAAAAACCGGCTTCCTCCTCGTAGACCATCTTGTAGTACTGGATTTTCATGGTCAGGGCGCTGCCGAAGACGATGGCCACAAAGGTGAGGAATGAGCCGGTAGCGAGAGTAGAAATGCCGGTGATCCCCTGGCCGATGGTACAGCCGAGCGCCAACGTGCCGCCAAATCCCATCAATATGGCACCTGCCAGGTGATTGCCAAAATCTCCTATGGAGTTGAACCACTCAAAACGAAAACTCCGACTGAGAATTGACCACAACAGCGAGCCGGCGATCACGCCCAGGAACGCCATCACACCAAAGGTCAACAGCGTCTTCTCAAAACCGCTGCTGGCATAACCTACGGACTGCCCCATCGGGTTGATAAATGTATAGGATTGCGGGCTTAGCGGCCTGCCCTGTTGCGGCTTACCTTCATCCGAGTCCGCCAACATATCCCATTCTTCGTAGTAGCTATCCAGTGACAGCATTTCTCCATCTGCATCGATGGTGATATTGGTTGTGACATACCAGGCAGCGACAATGGCGAGCCCCACCACCAGCCCACCCAGCACATTATCAAAGCTGCCGCGAAAATCGGCAGACTTGAATACAAATATCAGTAACACCGCACCCAGCACGCCACCGATCACCATGCGCGCCGTCTCAACAGATTCACCGCCCAGTAGCGTACCCAGATCCTGACTGGCACCGAGGCTCACTGACAATGGACGAATCCAGTCGTAGAAAAACAGGCTGAACAGTGTTTTGTCACTGCCCGGAAACGGACTCACCATGAAGTAGGCAATCACGCCGATCACCAGCATCACCATGATCGATTTAATATTGCCGCCACCAATCCTGATCAGGCATTTGTTGCCACAGCCACTGGCCAGCGTCATGCCAATACCAAATAACAAACCACCGATTAAATTCTCGCCCCATAACAGTTCGCCACCACGGTACGGCGGGAATGAATTATCAGCGCCGACAAGTCCCATTGGTTCAAGAATGGTAACCCCCAGCAGCGCTACCGCAATTGCCAGCAGCCAGGCCCGGAAACGACCGGTGTCACCGATATTCACCAGGTCGGAGACGGCACCCATGGTGCAAAAGTTGGTCTTGTTAACCACCGCACCCATTACCAGTGCGATACCGAAGGCGGCCCACAGGAAAGTTGATTGTGCTGAAAAGAAATTATCGAAAGTCATGATTGAGTTCCTCTGACAGGATAGTGAATAGGTTGCTTGTCTTCACAAACAGACCAATACCCTTAATATATTCCCTCTCCCCAGCCCTCTCCCGGAGGGAGAGGGGGTAATATGTTTGAGTTTAGCGGGGGTTTGATCTATCCGCCAGCACTTGGAAATACCGGGTGGGATCCGGGATGCCTGCGTTGTTGAAACCCTCTGCCCGCAAGCGGCAGGCATCACAGTACCCGCAGGCCCGACCCTTGGCATCGGCTGAGTAACAGGAAACGGTCTGCGCGTAATCGATGCCCAGCCGGGTGCCTTCACGGATGATGTCTGCCTTGCTGAGTTCAATCAGCGGTGCATTTATTTTGAAGTGCCCGCCTTCAACCCCGCCCTTGGTGGCAAGCTGCGCCAACTGTTCAAAGGCGGCGATGAAGTCCGGACGACAATCCGGGTAACCGGAGTAATCCACTGCATTCACACCGATAAACAGGTCCCATGCGCCGATCACTTCGGCCCAGCCCAGCGCCAGCGACAGAAACACGGTATTACGTGCCGGCACGTAGGTAACCGGGATGCCCGGTTCTGCATGGTCAGGTACGGCAATGTTGTCATCCGTGAGCGCCGACCCGCCAAAGTCGCCCAGTCCCAGCCTGATGATGCGGTGTTCATGTACACCGGCGGTACGAGCCAGCTGTTTTGCTGCATGCAGTTCGGCAATCTGGCGCTGACCGTAATCCAGGCTCAGGGCGTAGCAATCGAAACCCTGCTCCCGGGCCAGTGCCAGCACGGTGATGGAATCGAGTCCGCCGGAGAGTAGTACTACTGCTTTTGGCTGTTTGTTCATTGGTGACAAACCTTGTTACATTTCCTGTACGTCTTCTGTAGGAGCGGACCATGTCCGCGATCACTGTCGAACAAACACCATCGCGGACATGGTCCGCTCCTACATCAATACTATTAGTGACCCTGCTGGTTATCCCACAGGTATTTATGCATCTGTAGCTGCATGCGTACCGGTAACCGGTCCTCGAGTATCCATTCGGCCAGTTCCGTGGCATCCTGCTGACCGTGGCTGGGCGAGAGTAATACCGCACAACGATTAACCAGATCATATTCTGCAATCTTTTGCTTCGTCCATTCATAATCGGTGCGACTGCAAATTACGAATTTCACCTGGTCCTGTGCCTGCAGGTGTTCAATGTTGTCATACAGGTTGCGTTCAACTTCACCGGAACCCGGCGTCTTCAGGTCCATCACCCGGATCACCCGCGGATCTGTTGCAGCAACATCCAGCGCGCCACTGGTTTCCAGTGACACCGTGTAGCCGGCATCGCACAACATGGCTAACAATGACAGGCACTTTTTTTGTGCCAGTGGCTCTCCACCGGTCACCGTGACATAGCGCGGCTGGTATTGAGACACCTGCTCCAGGATGGTATCCAGCAGCATCCATTCACCCCCCTGGAAGGCGTACTCCGTATCGCAATAACCACAACGCAGCGGGCAGCCGGTCAGGCGCACAAAAACAGTCGGGAAGCCGACCAGCGTCGACTCGCCCTGCAAGGAGTGAAATATTTCGGTGATGCGCAAGCGGGGGATTTCTGACATAACAATCTGGCAAAAAGCAAACGACTGGTGACGTCAGTTACCGTTCCGGCTAATGACCTGCTTTCTTCATCTTCTGCAAACGGTCACCGGCGAGACGCGCCGCAGTAGAACCAGGATAGTCGGACACCACCGCTTCCAGTGTTTGCCGTGCCTGTTTCCAGTCTTTTTTCTCGTAGTAGATATAGCCCGTCTTCAATCGACTGTCTGACACCTTGGGACTGTTCGGATATTGCTGAACCAACCCGTTGAAAGCAGTCAGTGCCTGGTCAAAATCACGGGTGACGTAGTAAGTCTCGCCCAGCCAGTAACTGGAATTATCGGCATAACTGCTACCCGGGTAATTGACCAGAAACTGGTTAAAAGCCTGAGCAGCTTCCGGATAGCGACCTTCCCTGAGCACGGCCAGCGCGTTGTCATAGGCTTCACGTGCTCCGGCACGGGGTGGCTGCGGTGGCGGAGCAATGGTTGCTGCACCGGGTGGCCGGGCCACGGGCGGCGGGTCCAGCGGATCATACGAACCGGGTGGCATCACTGCAGGCGGAGGTGCCACCGGCGGCGTCATTGCTGTCGGTGATCCGGACGTGCCGGATTCGATTTGTTGCAGACGCCGGTCAATATCCAGGTACTGCTCACGAGAGCGCCGCTGCATATCCTTCATGGTATGTGCCTGCACCTCAATATCACCGCGCAGTTGTTGAATGTCACGCTGCATCCGTTCGATGCGGTTCCACATATCCAGCAATCCACGGGAATCCAGCTTGCGTTCGATACTGTCGAGACGCTCACTGGTTGATGCAGCAACAACCGACTGCATGGGGATAGCAGTAGACAGCAGTGCAATGACAACGACAGCACGTTTTACCGATAAGGTCATGAGCGTGTCCTAGTACAGCAGTTCTACGCGACGATTCAAACGCCAGGCTGCTTCACTATTTCCCTCGGCTGCCGGTTTCTCTTCGCCGTAGCTGACAACCGTCATCTGCTCGGGAGCAACACCATTCAGTTCCAGCACCCGCTGCACTGAAAGCGCACGCCGATCACCGAGTGCAATATTGTACTCACGGGAACCACGCTCATCAGTGTGCCCTTCCAGGGTCATATGGACAGTCGGATTGGCGACCAGGAAACCGGCATGGTGAACCAGCAGGTCCTGACCATCCATGGTGATCTCCGCACTGTCGTATTCAAAATAGATTACCCGCTGAGCCAGCGGACTGTTCGGGTCATCCAGTGAGTAATCCCCGAAGCTGCTACTGCCGGCAGCTCCACTGCTGACTACGCTGCCATCTGCCGAGGTACCCTTGTCTTCAATAGATGCTGAATCAACCTGTTTGTCGCCAGTTGAACTGCAACCTGCCATCACGGCAACCAACAGCACCATCATCACTCTGCTCAAATTGAATTTCATAATTTAACTCCCGGTTTTCAATTCATGTACCCGATATTACTTGCCATACGGTGACCATACCGGCTCACGCACGTTACCTGCCTGCAACGACAAACGCTGTCGAAAACGCCCGTCTACCGAAACCGCCGACAGCACTTCACGATTACCCGCACGGGTGGCATAAATAATCATGCTGCCATTTGGCGAAAAACTCGGCGATTCGTCCAGCGGACCATCGGTCAACACCCGCATCAAACCGCTCTCCAGGTCCAGCACCGCAATGCGGTAATTGCCATTAGTGGCGTGCACCATAGCAATTTTACGCCCGTCCGGCGAGATATCCGCACCGGCATTGTATTTCCCCTCAAAAGTCAGCCGCTCCGCCCTGCCACCGCCGACAGGAACACGGTACAGCTGAGCCGAACCACCCCGATCCGAGGTAAAAATGATGCTTCTTCCATCCGGCGTCCAGGCCGGCTCGGTATCGATGGCTGAACTGCTGGTCAGCCGGCGCAGGGCACCACTGGAGGCATCCATAATATAGATTTCGGGGTTGCCGTCACGGGAAAGCGTCAGGGCCAGCTGACCACCATTCGGCGACCAGGCCGGCGCACCGTTAATCCCCTTGAAAGCGGCCAGCTTGCGGCGCGAACCGGTCGCCACTTCCTGGATATAAATCTCGGCCAGCTTCTTCTCAAAAGAAACATAGGCAATCTGCCGGGCATCCGGGGACCAGGACGGTGACATCAGGGGCTGATTCGATGTCAGGATGGTCTGTGGGTTATAGCCGTCTGAATCGGCCACCAGCAAGGTATAGCTCTTGTTCTTGCCGGTACCGCTGGTGGTCACATAGGCAATCTGGGTATTAAAGGCACCCGGCTCACCAGTGAGCTGTTCATAGACAAGGTCACTGATATGGTGCGCAACCCGGCGCAGGTCTTCGCGACTGGTTGGAAAGCTGGAACCGGTAAGCTGCTTGCCGCGAATCACATCGTATAGTTCAAACTGCACGGTAAAGGTTCCGTCTGCGTTTCCGGTTACCTTGCCGATCACCAGGTCATCGACATTGACCATGCGCCAGTTCTTGAACTGTACCTGTGCACCCTCGACCGGGTGTGCGATCAGATCATGATCCGGCAGCGATTCAAAGCGGCCACTGCGATTAAGATCAGCGGTGATAATAGCTGCTATGTTTTCCGGTGCCGTCGCCGTGGCTCCACTCCAGCCAAACGGCACAACTGCAATCGGCAGCGCACCTTCAACGCCCTGGGTAATTTCAATCGTGAGTGCAGCACGCGCTGTGCCACTTGCCAGCAACAGAATTAACAACGCCAATCGATACAATTTACTCATAAATCTCCACAACTCCTGCTTGTTACTGACTCGAAAAATATTTACACCCCGGAAGGTGCTGCAAAACTGCTTGTCGGGTTACGCTGCGCTAACCCGACCTGCATAATTTTTCCCGGCTTCAGCCTGGAGAAAAATTGAAATTAATTTCCCGAAAATGTCTGAATAATGCCGGATCAGAGGGTAGTGGTAACGGAGATGCCTTCAATACGGCCGTCTCAACGGAACGATCGAATAATGCATTACCACTACCCTGAATTACCTTCGCCGAAATAACCTCACCACCCGGGATCAATTTTACCCGTATCACACACCTCAGACCTGGTGGACTACCCGCCGGGCGCAACCAGTTATTTTGTACTTTCTCCTGTATATACGGAATGTATTCCGACAACGCACTTTCAGCCCGTGCCAATGACGCCTCTTCGGCCAGTTGTGCCTGCAAGGCCTGCTCAGCCTCACGTTGACGCGCAGCGGCCTCCGCCTTGCGTTGCTTGTCCTGCTCAGCCTTACGCTTTTTCTCCTGCTCGGCCTTCTTTTTACGATCAGCGTCAGCCTTGTGCTTCTTGTCCTGCTCGGCTTTCTGCTTGCGAGCAACTTCTGCCTTGCGTTTTTTCTCTTGCTCAGCCTTTTGCTTGCGCGCCACCTCTGCCTTGCGCTTTTTTTCCTGCTCGGCTTTCTGCTTGCGCTGCGTATCGAGCTTGCGTTGCTTTTCCTGTTGCTGCTTGCGCTTTTCTGCTTCGATGCGCTGCTGCTCAAGCTTCTTCTGCGCCTCGATCTTGCGCAGTTTACTCATATCGACCAGCTCTGCCTTGATGGGTTTAGTGGTACCGGGTTTAACACTATCCGGTGTCCAGTCGAGGCTGAACACCAGCAGCAACAGCAACCCCGCATGCATCAACACCGCATACGTCACGGCACGGGGGTTTTCGCGCACAGCTTTCCACATAGTCCGCTCTACTGCTCCGGCGGTTCTGTGACCAGTCCCACATTGGGTACACCCGCCTGCTGCAGCAGTACCATCGCCGTGATAACCGCACCGTAATCAACCGCATGGTCACCACGCACCAGCACGGACTTGCGTGGCTCGCGTCGTAACACCGCAGCCACTATCTGTACCAGGTCATCTTCTGTAATGGCATCCTCAGGTGACTCACCCACATTCAGATACAAATTTCCGCCCGCATCCACACTCACCACCAGTGGTTCATTGTCCGGATCCATCGGTTCGGCAGATGCCTCGGGCAGATCGACCTTGACCCCCTGGGTCAGCAACGGCGCGGTAATCATAAAAATAACCAGCATCACCAGCATCACGTCGATATACGGCACGACATTGATCTCGGCCATGGGTTTTTTACGTATGCGCTGGCGGGCCATTATCTATATATACAGTTGCTTGCAGTTAACCGGGCAATGCTCAAGCATGCGCCTGGCGTTGCAGGATGGTAGAGAACTCTTCCAGGAAATTGTCGTAGCGATTAATCAATCGTTCCACATCGTTGGAATAGCGGTTGTAGGCAATCACCGCCGGAATCGCGGCAAACAAACCCATGGCAGTCGCGATCAGTGCCTCGGCAATGCCCGGGGCTACCATCGACAACGTCGCCTGTTGTGCGTTACCCAGACCACGGAATGAATTCATAATACCCCACACCGTACCAAACAAGCCGACATAGGGACTGGTCGACCCGACGGTGGCGAGAAAGGACAAATGTGTTTCCAGATCGTCGGTTTCCCGAGACAGTTGTACACGCATAACCCGCTGCGCACCTTCGACAACCGCCCGTGGGTCAGCACCCGGCTGTTTACGCAGGCGGGCAAACTCGTTGAAGCCGGACTGAAAGATACCGGCCATACCAATGGCATTTTCCGACTGTGCCGACACCTCGCGAAACAGGGTCGCCAGGTCACCGCCGGACCAGAAGCGGTCTTCGAATTCATCCGCTGCAACCCGGGCATCCTTCAGCACGCTGCGACGCCGAAAGATCATGGTCCAGGAGACCATGGAAACCGTCAGTAACAACAGCATGACCAGTTGCACCACAAAGCTGGCGCCGATGACGAGGTGAAAAAATGACATGTCAGATGTCATCCGCTATCTCCTTCAAAAGGTTGTCGGGAATGGGGTGCGGGCGAAAGGACACCGCATCAAGGCACGCTATTTTTATTTCTCCACTGCACAATGGCAGCGACTCATCTGCACAACGTGTAACGCCCTGACTGAAAGTCAGGCTGGCGCGGCCACGACGCACTACCTCCACGCTGATACTGAGCAGGTCGTTAAAATGTGCGGGTCGTAAAAATTCAATATTGGCAGAACGTACAGCAAACAAAATACCCTCCTCCCTGATCAACTGGTCCTGTTCAAACCCCAGCGAACGCATCCATTCCGTGCGTGCACGCTCCATAAACCGTAGATAATTTGCGTAATATACTACGCCACCACTGTCGGTATCCTCGTAATAGACCCGCACCTGCCAGGTAAATACCGACACCGGATTCAACAACCCCGGCTGGTGTTACTGACCACACTGCACACAATAAATTCCCCGGCCCGGGGAATGGCTGATGCAGGGATTGCGTATGGGGGTAACTGTCTTGAAAGAACGACCATATGGACTTCAGTGCGAGGTGCCCTCATCCGTTTCATCAAGCAATAATTCCAGCGGCTCCACCGCCAGGGCCACTGGCGGTTTCAGACCACAATGCAGGTAAGCAGTGCGTGTTGCCACCCGCCCGCGTTGCGTACGCATGATATATCCTTGCTGGATCAAATAGGGTTCCACAACGTCCTCGATGGTACCGCGCTCTTCGCCAATCGCGGCTGACAGGCTGTCCACACCCACCGGTCCGCCATCGAATTTTTCAATAATGGCCAGCAGCAGCTTGCGGTCCTGGGCATCAAATCCCTGCTCATCGATATTCAGCATCTCCATGGCCTTTCTGGCGATCGCCTGCGTCACACAGCCGTCAGACTTGACCTCGGCATAGTCCCGTACCCGCCGCAGCAGGCGGTTGGCGATACGCGGCGTACCCCGCGAGCGACGCGCCAGCTCCAGCGCGCCCCCGTCATCGAGTTTGACACCGAGGATGCCGGCCGCCCGGCGCAGAATGGAGGCAAGATCCGCTGCTGAATAAAATTCCAGCCGTTGCGCAATGCCAAAGCGATCACGCAGCGGTGACGTCAGCAAACCGGCGCGGGTGGTCGCCCCTACCAGGGTAAAGGGCGGCAAATCCAGTTTGATGGAACGTGCGGACGGCCCCTCGCCGATCATGATGTCCAGCTGAAAATCTTCCATTGCCGGGTAGAGGATTTCCTCCACTACCGGGCTGAGACGGTGGATTTCATCCACAAACAACACGTCATGGGGCTCAAGGTTGGTCAACATCGCCACCAGGTCACCGGCACGTTCCAGCACCGGGCCCGAGGTGTGCCGCAGGTTCACCCCGATCTCATTGGCAATGATATGCGCCAGCGTGGTTTTGCCAAGGCCCGGCGGGCCGAAAATCAGCGTGTGGTCCAGCGCGTCGCCACGCCCCTTCGCCGCCTCAATAAAAATCGCCATTTGTTCAGAGACTTGCGGCTGACCTACATAATCGGCAAGGCGTTTTGGACGGACGGTACGGTCAAGGACCTCATCCGCTGTAGAACCTTCAGGCGTTACCAGTCGATCGGCTTCAATCATGCGGCGATTGTACCCTGTTCAGGTGCGTCTGTTTCTGCAGGAGCGGCTTGCAGCCGCGATTCGCGCTTGCAAAGCGCTCCTGCAAGTACATGGAAAATCATCAAAATATATTATCTACTTGAAACAAGTTATTGCACCACCGTCTGCAGGGCACTGCGAATGATTTCCTCGGAGGACAGATTGGCCGTTTCCAGGGTGCGCACCATGCGGCTGGCTTCCTGAGGTTTATAACCGAGGCCAACCAGTGCGCTGACCGCATCCTCGACCGGGCTCGCGGCCGCTAGTGCCGCCGTAGCCGGGGTGGCAACGGCAGACTCCGCCGGCAACTCCAGCCGATCACGCAGTTCGATTATGAGACGCTCGGCAGTCTTCTTGCCGATACCCGGCAATTTCACCAGTGCGCTGGCATCGCCCGCCTGAATACAACCGATAAAGACCGCGGGTTCCATGCCGGAAAGAATCCCCAGCGCCAGGCGTGCGCCGACACCGTTTACTTTTAGCAGGGTACGAAACAGATCCCGGTCGGTACGTTTCACGAAACCGAACAGGGTGTGCGCATCTTCGCGGACAACCAGATGCGTGAACAGGGTGACTTCCTCGCCGACGGCTGGCAGGTCATAAAAAGTGGTCATGGGTGCATCGACTTCGTAGCCAACGCCCTGCACATCCAGTAACAACTGCGGCGGTTGTTTACCGAGAATTTTGCCGCGCAACCAACCGATCATACCGGCACCCCGTCATGACGCTGCTGACTGGCCTGCACACGACGGCGAGTTGCGCTTTTATGCGCGTGGCAAACTGCTACGCCCAGCGCATCGGCGGCATCTGACTGCGGTTTCTTCGCTAATGACAACAATACACAGACCATGTGCTGAACCTGCTCCTTGGTGGCGCTGCCCTTGCCGACCACGGCCAGCTTGATCTCGCGTGCCGCGTATTCATCGACCGGCACCTGGCGTTGCACCGTCGCACAAATGGCCGCGCCGCGCGCCTGCCCCAGCTTCAGCGCCGAGTCGGCATTTTTATTCATAAATACCCGCTCAATCGCCATTTCCTGCGGCAAAAAATCTTCAATAATGGAATTCACACCAGCGAATATAATACCCAGTCGTTCCGCCAGCGACTCACCCTTTGCACGGATGCAGCCACTGGCCACATACGTCATGCGCTGACCGTCCTGGTCAATAATCCCGTAGCCGGTCGCCAGCGAGCCGGGATCAATGCCGAGGATGCGCGCCACTATGCCTTATCCAAGCTGCGCCAGTACTTCTTCAGAAATATCTGCATTGGAATACACATTCTGCACATCATCCAGGTCTTCAAGACGCTCCAGCAGACGAATCATTTTCTCGGCATCATCCAGTTCCAGTGGCATGGTGTTGTCAGCACGCATGGTGACCTCGGCCTGTTCGGGCTCCAGTCCAGCAGCCAGCATGGCTGCCTTGATGTCGATAAACTGCTCGGGCTGGGTCAGCACATCGACAGAGCCGTCATCGTTACTCAGTACGTCATCGGCACCCGCCTCCAGTGCAACTTCCATCACCTGGTCTTCATCCACACCAGCCGCAAAACTAAGCACACCGGTATTCGCAAACTGGTAGGCGACCGAACCTTCCGTGCCCAGGTTGCCGCCCGCCTTTGAAAACGCATGCCGCACCTCGGCGACGGTGCGATTACGGTTATCGGTCAGGCAAGCAACCATCACCGCAATACCACCCGGGCCGTAACCCTCGTAGCGCACCTCATCAAAGTTCTCACCGTCCTGCGCACCCGACCCACGTTTAATGGCTCGCTCGATGGTGTCCTTGGTCATATTGCCGGCCAGTGCCTTGTCGACCGCCAGCCTGAGCCGCGGGTTGGTCGCCGGATCCGGCTCCCCCATCTTTGCCGCCACCGTGATTTCACGGATCAGCTTGGTGAACAGCTTGCCGCGCTTGGCGTCCTGGGCACCCTTACGATGTTGAATATTGGCCCATTTACTGTGTCCTGCCATAATTTTCTCGTCCCTTGCGTCTGGATGCGGCCATTCTACCACCGTCATCCGGTAGCTTCGTGTTACGGATAAAAAATTGGATCGATCGGCCTTTCGGCCATTAACTCCCTCTCCCTCAGGGGGAGGGTTGGGGAGAGCGAAGCGAGGGGCCGGGGGCCAGAATAAAGTAACAGCTTAATTTACTCCCTCTCCCTGGCCCTCTCCCAGAGGGAGAGGGGAATCATTTTATATCCTGTTGCCGGGGCTCAGGGAGTTACCTCAGGCGGCTTGCGCAGATGGATGCCCAGCTCTATTAACTGTCCGGGAGCTACCGAAGACGGTGCCTGGGTTAACGGACAGGCCGCTGTTTGTGTCTTTGGAAAGGCCATCACTTCACGAATGGATGAAGCTCCTGTCATCAGCATCACCAGGCGATCGACGCCAAAGGCAATACCGCCGTGCGGCGGACAACCGTATTTCAGGGCGTCCAGCAGAAAACCGAACTTGTCGCGCGCTTCCTCATCACCAATGCCCAGCAGCTTCAGCACAGCCTCTTGCATGGCGGTACTGTGAATACGAATGGAACCACCACCCAGTTCGATGCCATTCAACACCATGTCATAGGCACGTGACAGGCTGGCACCCGGGTTCGCAACCAACTCTGCCGGGTCGTCACTGTTGGGTGCCGTAAATGGATGATGCAATGCCATCCAGCGATCGTTCTTCTCGTCACGTTCGAACATCGGGAAATCAACCACCCACACCGGCTCCCACTCACCCTCCACCAGACCGAGATCAACACCCAGCTTGACGCGCAATGCACCGAGCGAGTCATTCACAACCCGGGTCTTGTCCGCGCCAAAGAAAATCAGGTCGCCATCGGCAACGCCGGTGCGCTCTACGATTGCCGTAACCACATCATCCGGCAGGAACTTGAGAATGGGTGACTGCAAACCGTCGCGGCCGGCAGCAACTTCATTCACCTTGATATAGGCCAGACCGCGGGCGCCATACTTGCTGACATACTTGGTGTAATCATCAATCACCTTACGGCTGAGGTTGCTGCCACCCGGCACCTTCAAAGCGGCAATACGGCCATCCGGATCATTGGCCGGACCTGAAAACACCTTGAATTCAACTGCCTTCATGACATCACCCAGATCAACCAGTTCCAGCGGTATGCGCAGGTCGGGCCGGTCGGTACCAAAACGCAGCATGGATTCCGCGTAGCTCATGCGCGGAAACGGGTCTGGCAAAGACACATCCAGCACATCACGAAACAGGTTCCGCACCATGGTTTCGGTCAATGACATGAGGTCATCTTCTTCCACAAAGGCCATCTCGATATCCAGCTGGGTAAATTCCGGTTGACGATCCGCACGCAAATCCTCATCCCGGAAGCAACGTTCAACCTGGTAATAACGGTCCATACCAGCCATCATCAACAGCTGTTTGAACAACTGCGGTGACTGCGGCATGGCGAAGAATTCACCGGGATAGGTGCGACTGGGAATCAGGTAATCACGTGCACCTTCCGGTGTAGAACGCGTCATGATCGGCGTTTCCACGTCAATAAAGCCGTGTTCATCAAGGTAGCTGCGCATCCCGCGGGTAACGCGTGCACGCAGGCGCAGTTTTTCCTGCATTTCGGGCCGGCGCAAATCAATGTAACGAAACCGCAGCCGCAGTTCCTCGTTAACATCCTGGTCATCCAGCTGAAACGGTGGTGTCTCGGCCGCATTGAGCACTTCCAGATCCAGCCCCAGCATCTCAACAGCACCCGTCGGCATATCCGGATTAACAGTGCCCTCGGGACGCCTGCGCACACGGCCGGTGACCTTTAACACAAATTCGTTACGCACACTTTCGGCAGTGGCAAAGATCGCTTCCCTGTCAGGGTCAAACACCACTTGCACCAGCCCCTTGTGGTCACGCAGATCAACAAAAATGACGCCACCGTGATCGCGACGGCGATGCACCCAGCCACAGAGTGTCACCTCCTGATCCAGATGAGTTTCGTTTAGTTCACCACAATAGAGACTGCGCATAGTCATTTTCCAGGTTCATTAATGCAAAATAATAGTAGAGAGAAAATCCAGCCAACAGGTCAGCCAGAGTTGCCGGATTTCTTTGTAGTTGAGGTGCCGCCTGACGTGTCACCACTAGCTGTTTTGGTAGCTGTCTTGTCTTTTGTTCCGGCCTTTTCGGCCTTGTCCAGATTTTTCTTGTTACCGGTCTTGAAATCAGTTTCGTACCAGCCACTGCCCTTCAGCCTGAAGGCCGGTGCAGACACCAGCTTCTTCAGTGCTTCAGCGCCGCAATCCGGACATGTGGTTAATGGCGGCTCGCTGATTTTCTGCAAACTGTCGAAAACGTGCCCGCACGCTTCGCATTGATACTCATAAATCGGCATGATTCGAACCTGAAATAATACTGTCAAAAAAGAAAGGCCGCATTATACAGGCCATTGACAGCAAGGTAATAGCCACTTGGCCCCTGAGAACCAGTGATTTGTCGGATTACGCTGCGCTAATCCGACCTACAGGGCAAATCAGGCATCAGGGTTTCGTAGGTTGGGTTAGCGTAGCGTAACCCAACACGGTTTCTCACGGTCAGCTATTCTGTGACAATAGGCTGCCCCACACCCCCCCCAACCCGGAAAACATGCACTCACACCCCACCACCCTGCCGGGCACCGCCGGCAATGACCTGAAAACATTGC
>Ga0164313_10003214_pt1 | contig 14593 bp, 10 predicted proteins | sample GuaBasSedimGuay4_FD_113735 | JGI IMG/M metagenome (GOLD analysis project Ga0164313, IMG submission 113735) | Subseafloor sediment microbial communities from Guaymas Basin, Gulf of California, Mexico - Guay4, Core 4569-4, 0-3 cm | ecosystem: Environmental > Aquatic > Marine > Hydrothermal vents... | reverse complement strand
GCCCGGGGATACCCGATGGCAGTCCGATGATCGGAGCCCTTCGTCAACTGGGTATACCGGTGATCTCTGAGTTGGAATATGCCTTTAGGCACTGTTCCGGGAGAGTACTGGCTATAACCGGTAGCAATGGCAAGACAACGACAACTACGCTTTGTCATCACATTTTGGCAGAGTGTGGTGTTGATGCAGCACTATGTGGAAATATAGGGCGCAGTTTTGCCAGGACAATTTCTGAAAGAAGCTATGACTGGTATGTAGTGGAGGTCAGCAGTTTTCAGCTAGACGATGTGGTGACGTTCAGGCCAAATATTGGCATCATGCTCAATATTACGCCGGATCATCTCGATCGATATGACGGGAGTTTTGCCATGTATGCTAAAGCCAAATTGAGGCTGGCTGCAAATATGACCGGGGAGGATTTTCTCATCTACAACAGTGAGGATACAATTCTCCAGGCAGAGTTTGGAAGAGCAGAAATGCATTTTCAAACATGCGCGAGGACAGATGCAGACTTGCCGGATCATGTAGGCCGCCCTGAGAATTTGCAGGGCAAGCACAATGCGCTGAATCTCGCGTGTGCCATTGGGGCCGCAAAACGCATCGGCATACCAGAGATAGAGATCCATGAGGCAATTGCCTCTTACAAGAAGCCGCCTCATCGGATGGAGCGCGTTGCAGAGATCGAAGGTGTCATGTACATCAACGACAGCAAGGCGACCAATACTGAAGCGGCTGCATCCGCCCTCGAGTCTCTGGAAAGACCGGTCATTTGGATTGCCGGTGGCCAGGATAAGGGAAATGACTATGGCTATATCAAAAGCATAGTCGGCGGAAGAGTAAAAACATTGATTTGCCTGGGAATTGAAAACAAGAAGTTGATTGAAGCTTTTTCGGCTGAGGTGGACAGAATCAAGGAAACTACAAGCGTGTTTGAAGCGGTCAAATTGGCTGCTTCAAGCGCGTCTTCCGGAGATGTCGTGCTCTTATCGCCAGCTTGTGCGAGTTTCGATTTGTTTAAAAATTACGAAGAAAGAGGAGACCTGTTTAGGCAGGCTGTACATGAAATATCTGGAAAATGAGCACAGCTCGAAACATATATTACAATCTCAAGGGTGACCGGACGATTTGGGCAATCGTAGGGATACTTGCGATTTTCTCAATGCTGGCCGTGTACAGTATTGCGGGTAGTATTGCCTATTCAGGTAGCGGGAGCTTCGAGCTGCACATGGTCAAGCATGGCGTTATCATGTTGCTCGGGCTTGGCGTCATGTATGTGGCGTCCAAAGTTGAGTACATCAATTACAGCAGACTTGCTCCGTTTATGCTGGGGATTAGTATAGTGCTCCTCATATATACGTTATGGTTTGGGACTGAGATCAATGATGCACAGAGGTGGATTACTGTTCCCGGGCTTGGTTTGACATTTCAGACATCTGATCTGGCCAAGTTGGCATTGATCGTTTATGTGGCACGCTCAATTTCGAAGAAGCAGGACTATATCAAGGATTGGAATAGTGCATTTCTGCCTATTATCATCCCGATTGTCGTTGTCTGTGGGCTGATCGCTCCAGCCGATTTATCTACTTCTCTCTTATTGTTCCTGACTTGCCTTATGATGATGTTTATCGGGCGGGTGAGTATGAAATACATCTTCCTTCTCATTCTCGCCGGTGTTGCTGTGATGGCGATACTCATTGCGCTTGGGACTCTCTTTCCGGAAATGATTCGCGTGGATACATGGATGTCTCGCGTCAATGAATTTTTGGGTAACGCAGACGGAGGATACCAGGTGCAGCAGGGCAAGATTGCCATTGCGGATGGCGGCTGGTTAGGGGTAGGGCCCGGCAATAGTGTACAGAGAAATTTCCTGCCCTTTGCGCACGCTGATTTTATCTACGCCATTATATGTGAAGAATATGGGCTCATAGGAGCCTTCATGATTATAGGACTCTATCTCGGATTGTTTTTGCGTGCGGTAGTGATGGTCACAAAATGCCCAAAGGCATTTGGGGCTGTGCTCGCGATAGGTCTGAGTTTGAGTTTAGTGATACAAGCTTTTGCCAACATCGCGGTTTCACTGCACCTGGTTCCGGTGACGGGGCTGACCTTACCGATGGTAAGTATGGGCGGTACTTCAATGTTGTTTACCTGTGTTGCACTTGGAATGATTCTGAGTGTGAGCAGATATATAGAAAGTGCCAGCCGGGAAGCCGGTGTGGTAAAAATAAAGACGGTAGATGAGGGTAATCATTAGTGGGGGTGGAACCGGAGGCCATGTGTATCCGGCAATCGCTGTAGCTGATAGATTGCGCGAATTAGATCCCGAAGTTGACATTCTGTTCGTCGGTGCGCTTGGTAAAATGGAGATGGAAAAAGTCCCACAAGCCGGATATCGCATTGAAGGATTGAATATCAGAGGATTACAACGCAAGTTGACTGTGGCAAATCTGAGCTTTCCGTTCAGGTTGATCGGCAGTCTGATAAAGGCGAGGAAACTGATTAGACAGTTCAAGCCAGATGTTGTAGCGGGATTTGGAGGATATGCCAGCGGGCCTACACTTTATATGGCTTCGCTAAAAGGCATCCCGACGGTGATTCAGGAGCAAAATTCATATCCGGGAATCACCAACAAGTTGTTGGCAGGACGTGCAAGGAAAATTTGTGTGGCCTATCAGGGAATGGAGAAATTCTTCCCGAAGGAAAGCTTGCGACTTACGGGAAATCCAGTGCGGAAAGACCTTCATCATCTCGAGGACAAGCGGGCAGAGGCCTGCAAACACTTCGGGTTGGAACCGGACAAAAAGACATTATTGCTCTTCGGGGGCAGTTTAGGAGCACGCACTCTCAATAATGCGATGAGTGCTGCAACGAAGATTCTCTCCGAACGTGATGATATACAAGTTCTTTGGCAAATGGGTAAGCTCTACGCGGAGCAATTTGGTACAAGTTCTACAGCGCAACTGTCGCATGTGAGGGCTCAGGCGTTCATAGATCGCATGGATCTCGCATATTCTGTTGCTGATGTTGTCATCTGCCGTGCCGGCGCATCGACAATATCAGAACTCTGTCTGGCAGGCATAACTGCAATTCTCGTGCCATCTCCGAATGTGGCTGAAGATCATCAGACGCAAAACGCATTGGCTCTTGTCAATGTCGGTGCTGCCGAGATGGTGACTGAAGCCGAGGCTGAAACGCATGCAGTGAGAAGAGCACTGGAGTTGATGATGGATCGTGAAAGGTGCGAGTCATTTCGACGACAGATTCGCTCACTGGCAATGCCGTTTGCTGCTGACGAGATAGCGGGAGAAATTATCAGTGCCGCAGGCTCATGAAGAAGATTCCGGATCATATCCAGAATGTCTACTTCATCGGGATCGCAGGTATTGGTATGAGTGCTTTGGCGCGCTACTTTCTGCATCGCGGGGTATCAGTGAGCGGATTTGACCGTGACCGGTCCGAACTCGCAATCAAGTTAGAAACTGAAGGTGCGGATATTCACTATGTAGCGGATATCTCGCAACTATCAACAGCGCCTGACATGGTTGTGTATACACCGGCCATACCGGAAGATCACGCCGAACTGATGCACTTCAGAAATACTGAAGTACCAGTGGTCAAGAGATCAGAGGTGCTGGGGTATTTCAGTCAGCAGATGCGATGCATCGCAGTTGCAGGAACGCATGGCAAGACGACGACATCAACTATGATTGCGTTTGTCCTGCGGGCATGCGGACTCGATTGTACAGCATTTCTAGGTGGGATTGCGGCGGACTTTGACGGCAATTTTGTAGCCGGAAAAAGTGAGTGGATGGTCGTCGAGGCGGATGAATATGACAGGTCATTTCTCCAACTCACACCTGATATCGCTATCGTCACCTCGATGGATCCGGATCATCTTGATATCTACGGTTCATTTGATGAGATGCGTGCGTCATTCCTGGAGTTCATGTTAAAGGTGAAACCAGGTGGTGTACTGATACTACATGAAAACGTAGTATCAAAGTTTGATGCGGAAATGACCGATACGTTTTTTGGTGATCTGTTGGATCATCAGATCGTCATGCTCACATACGGTGAAAGAGACAATTTCTTTAAGGTCATTGATGTTCGACCAAATGAAGAGGGGATGCGTTTTGATTTTTATTATGCAACGTATCGCCAGTTGATCAAAGATGTCAGACTTCCGATGGCTGGAAAGCACAATGTGCTCAATGCCGCCGCTGCACTGGCAACAGCCGCCATTCTCGAGAGAAAGAAGCATTGGAATTGCGAGATCAGATTGGATGAGGCCGCTGAGAAATTGAGGGATTTTAAAGGAATAAAGCGGCGATTCGAAATTGTGCATCGCAGCGAAAAACTGGTGATCATCGATGACTATGCGCACCATCCTGCAGAACTTTTGGCAGCGATTTCGGCGGCAAAGGACCACTTTCCGGACAAGAAATTAACCGGGGTGTTTCAACCGCACTTGTACACGCGGACAAAAGACTTCTACAAGGAATTTGCGGAAGCATTATCAGCACTCGACGAATGCATACTAGTCGAACTCTATCCCGCACGAGAGCAACCCATTGAAGGTGTCAGTTCAGCTTTGATTTTTGACCTGGTCGAAAGCAAAGCGAAGTATCTGACCACGAAAAGTGAATTGACTGATCTCCTGAGAACAGTCGATCCGGAAATACTGCTCCTGTTGGGAGCTGGGGATCTGGATCGCATGATCCCGGAGATTGTAAATAAAATAGCAACATAAAACAATTGTTATGAAATTGACGATTGCAAAAATTGGATGGTTTGTTTGTCTTGGTGCTCTGGCAGTCCTGAGTATCTCGGCAATCAATCACAAAAAGGATGGTACTCTGACCGACGTAGATGTGCGGATTGAGGAGTTTGATGGCGGGGCGTTTTTCCTGACGGAACAGGACGTGCGCAATGAGGTCATGGATATCATTGTAGAACCCGGGAATCATCTCATCAGGGATATTGAAACGGATGATATTGAGTCAGCGCTCTACACCAATCCATTCATACGGGATGTCAATGTCTATGTAACGTCTGACGGCATACTCAACGTGACAGTCAGTCAGCGGGAACCGATTCTACGTGTTTTTGATGCAAAAGGCAAGACCTATTACATCGATCGTGAAGGCTTGAGCATTCCGGTATCAGAATACTTTACGGCTCGAGTGCCTATTGCAACCGGGCATATCAACGTCACAACTCAAGAAGAAACAGCGGAAGGAGAGGAGACTGACTGGAGCCGGTTTCATCGATTGGTATTGGCTATCGACGATGATCCATTTTTCAAGTCGCTAACTGAACAACTGGATGTATCGAAGAACGGTCAAATCACAATAATACCGGCGGTCGGAGATTTGAAAATCATTTTTGGCCACGCTGAAAATATTGATGTGAAACTGGAAAATCTAAAGGCTACATACAAGCAGCTATTTGAGCACGGAGGCTGGGATACATATGAAACTATAGACCTGTCATACAGCGGGCAGGTCGTCTGCAAGAAAAAACCAAATCTGAAATCATAAAAAAACCTGAGCTATGAACAATTCTTATCGCCAAACCGGGAGCATCGTCGTTGCACTGGATATTGGAACCACTAAAATCTGCGCAGTAGTGGGTCGCAAAAACGAGTACGGACTCATCGAAGTGATGGGTGTCGGAAAGGTCGCCTCAGAGGGCGTACACAGAGGTGTGGTCGCAAATATCAACAAAACAGTGGAGGCCATTAAAGATGCGGTGGACAACGCAGAGAAGATGGGAAATATTGAGATTCACGATGTACACGTTGGAATAGCAGGTCAGCATATCAAAAGTTTGCAACATCAGGGGATTCTTACACTCGCCGATGCAGACAAAGAGATTACGAAAGAGGATTTGGACTTGCTCATCAACGATATGCACAAGCTGGCTTTGCCTCCGGGTGACAAGATCCTGCATATCATACCACAGGAATACCTGGTAGACGAGGAAGAGGGAATCATTGATCCAATAGGCATGTGCGGTCACAGATTGAATGGCAACTTTCATGTCATTACCGGTCAGCAAACCGCTTACAACAACATTCGCAAGTGTGTGGAAAAGGCAGGTTTGAAGGTGACAGAGATGACCCTCGAACCAATTGCTTCTGCTGCATCGGTTTTGAGCGATGAGGAAAAGGAGGCGGGCGTTGCGCTGATAGATATCGGAGGTGGTACGACAGACATTACAATCTTTCAGGAGGGCATCATCAGACATACGGCCGTGGTGCCATTTGGTGGTGATGTGATCACGAAGGATATCAAAGAAGGCTGCACGGTGATGTATGATCAGGCGGAAAAATTGAAGATCAAATTTGGCTCGGCTCTGGCAGAAGAGATTGTGGACAACCGCATCATCACGATACCAGGATTGAAAGGGCGTGACCCCAAGGAGATTGCAGAAAAGAATCTTGCAATGATCATACAGGCGCGTCTTGAAGAAATATTCGATCTGGTGCATTGGGAAATTCAGAGGTCGGGATATGAGCGCAAACTCATCGGAGGTATTGTATTGACTGGAGGAGGAGCACTATTGAGAAACATGGCGTTGCTTGCTTCATACCAAACAGGGCTGGAGGCACGGGTCGGATTCCCAACGGAGCGTCTTGCTTCAGGATACAGAGAGGAAATATCAAGCCCGATTTACGCTACGGGTATTGGGCTGCTCATCCATGGGATAGAGAAGTCTGATACAGAAGTAAAAAAGATACTTACCGATGTGGACGATGTTGAGGAATACGAAGATGCATTAGCGGATAGCGCTCAAGCAGAAAAGGCACCAACTGCTGGCTCTAAATGGCTTGGGCTCATTTTTGACAAAACCAAGGAGCTGTTTGAAGCATCTCCGGATTCAGAATTATAGACGAAACAATTTCGATAAATCACTTCCCTTTAAAAATGTAACATATGTTATTTGATCTACCTCAAGAAGAAAGACCCATCATCAAGGTGATAGGCGTAGGCGGTGGAGGCAGCAATGCCGTCACACACATGTTTAACAAAGGCATCGTCGGTGTCGACTTTGCCATTGGCAATACGGATAAGCAGGCCATGGAAATGAGCACTGTCCCTGTAAAAATCGAACTGGGTCCCGAACTCACAGAGGGTCGGGGCGCGGGATCTCGTCCGCAGATCGGTAAGCAGGCATGCATAGAGTCTATCGATGACGTGCGGGCATTTCTCGATGACAACACCAAAATGCTATTTGTAACGGCAGGAATGGGCGGTGGTACCGGTACCGGTGCGGCACCAATCATTGCAAAAGCTGCAAAGGAAATGGACATCCTCACAGTTGGGATCGTAACACTTCCCTTCAATTTTGAAGGAAGACGCAGAACACGACATGCCCTTGAAGGACTTGAAGAACTCAAGGATTGCGTAGATGCTATCGTCGTGATCTCCAATGATAAACTTCGTGAAATACATGGCGATCTGTCCATGTCTGAAGCATTTGCGAAGGCAGATGATATTCTCACTACGGCTGCAAAAGGCATCGCCGAGATCATTACGGTTGGCGGTCACGTGAATGTAGATTTTGAAGACGTCAATACTGTCATGCGTGACTCAGGCGTGGCCATCATGGGTACAGCTTCATTTGAAGGCGAAAGCCGGGCACAACGCGCGGTCGTGGAAGCACTAAATTCCCCTTTACTTGAGGACAATGATATCCGCGGAGCACAACACATTCTACTCAATATCAGCTCAGGTACAGCCGAGGTGACAATGGATGAAATTTCCACGATCACTGAATATGTGCAAGGTGAAGCGGGTTATGGAACAGATTTGATCTGGGGTCACTGCAATGACGAAGACCTCGGCGATAAACTCACCGTGACAATTATTGCAACCGGATTTGAACATCGCAACGGACCGAAGGAGGAAAAAAAGCCTGAGACCAAAAGAGTGCCACTGGAGACACAGGAGTCGATGGAAGATATGTTTGCCGTTGGTTCTGATTCGATGGATAATAGTAACACAGTAGAATTTGAAACAGTGCGCCCTGTCGCAAATGGTGGCGCGGGATACAGCTATGAGGATCCATACATAAAGAGTGACGAGAAAGATAAGATTGAAAAGGCGCAATTGTCACGTGCAAGGAGGGAAGAGACCAGACGGGAGAAAATGCGCACGTACACATATATGAACCCGACAAAACTTGGTAATACCGAGACGATTGCAGACCTCACCAATGAGCCTGCATTCCGTCGCCGCCAGGTAGAGCTGGATGATGTGCCGCACTCATCTGAAATTCAATTATCCCGTTGGACGCTGAGTGGTGACGAAGAGCCTCAATTGAGGGAGGGGAATTCGTACCTGCACGATAATGTAGATTAAATAAAATATCCAGACATGTAGTACCGTGGATGCCGTTACCGGCGATTCCTGTCTACTGAGGCCATATTTAATGTGCCCTTTGGACTAGCACGGATCGGAAAAGGGAAGTCCGAATCGTCCCGGGAAGTACAGGTCTGTAAGAATTAACGTCTTTTTCATGAGATTGGTTTATCTCAAACCCGGGTTGGGGAACCCGGGTTTTTTTATGCCTGCAAGGACATATCTGGATTTGCAACCTACTTCCGTAATTGTGCAATTTCGCTTATAATTTCAGATATCTCCTCAACAGTCAGGTACTGATTGCCCTGGACTGAGAATTCAGCAAGCTTGAGATATGCTTCAATCTCATTCTTCCTTCCCATTTCAGACAAAGCATCAGCAATAAAAACCCACCCATAAGAAAAAGCCGGAAAATGAGCCATCATCAACTCCCAGGACTCAATGGCCGATGCATACATGCCGTCATTATAAAATCGCCAGCCAGTGCCATTATAAATGCCGAGACTAAACGGGATTGGTGCACCATAAGAGCCATCTATCTCTGCTTGTAATTCTCTATGCATTGCTTGCAGATCATCACGCGATGTGCGGTGAAATTTCATTTCCAGAACTGACCACTCTCGAAATATCGTGTAAAAGGCTTCAGCGGTCGTGAGTCCCGGAGTAACAATGTGGTCGGCTGCATCATGCGTCAAAGGATGGAATTTAAAGGCTTCAGGTAATTCAATACCTTCTATTGCCGCAGTCAGTTTATAAAAATCGTCCGTATCTAAAAGAGTATCACCAACAGATGGAATATAGTATAAGTCATGTCTCAATTCGACTTCCCCGAGCATTTTGACCATCCGTTCGACATGGTCAGTATTTTCCTGAAAATAAAAAGGACTTACCGATATGACTCCGAGCAGATCCTGCGGGCGCTGCGTCAGCAAATGGGTTGTATAATATCCAAATCGCGAATGGCCGAAAAGTATGATCTGATCATTCGCGTGGTATTTATTTTGCAAATACGGAATGAGTTCCTCGAATATAAATTCTTCATTCTCTTCTCCAAGGGCATTTTCATCATTTAATGCCAATTGCGTTTCCCGGTACCTGCCGGAACGGTCAGCTGCTTCGATCCCGATGATAAGGCACTCGGGCATCTGCCCAAACCCCGACAGGTAGTCTATGGTATTGACAATGTATTTGTAGTTAATGCTGTTTTGCATATCGAATACGACAATGAGTGGATAGCTATTCTCACTATTCTGCACGTATGTCTTTGGGACGATTAATTGGATGCGCTTGTCATATCCAAGTGATTCTGAATGGAGATTTGAATCCAAAGCGATCTGCAGGGTTTCGAAGCCCTGTGCAGTCAATGGGGCAAGCGTAAATAGTATGAGAGCAATCAGTGCGAATTTCATAGGGTGAATATAATGCAATGAAAGTGGGTCTGGCGGTCGTGTGTGCTTGTTACTGAGATTTCTCCACTTCGGTCGAAATGAAGAAATGACGTACCCGTGTCCCTCGGCTTCGCTCGGGATGACAGGTACTAGAATCAACGAATATGCCGCCCCAATATCTCGTCCAGTTGAAACGCGTGCAGATCCCGGGCAACAATAATCCGGTTCCGGTCCAGCACATAGATTTCCGGCGTAATATCAATATGATACTTAAAAGTATACTCACTTTCTATCATCGGATCGAAGGCATTTGTCCAGTCAAGGTCGTTTTGATCGATATAGTTTTTCCACAACTTCTCGTCAGGATCTGTACACAGTGCAAATACTTCAACTCCTCTGCTTTTCCATGCGTCGTATGCTTTTTTTACGAGTGGCGTTTCTTTTTGGCAGTTTTCGCAATTGGGCGTATAGATGTAAAGCACGAGCAACTCAGCGTCACTATCGAGTAGCGAGATCATTTTACCGTCCGGAGCAATGACCTCCAGGTCTTTCGCTTTTTCGCCGAGCATACTGGAGTGCCGGATAGAAGCATCAAGTTGCAAGCGGTCTATTTCGTGTGATTTTGCCCAGAATGCACGCTCATGAGTAAAGTAATTTTCCACCATATACACATAAACTGCGTCGCTGCCCATAAATGTCGGTGATTGGTATTTCATTCCGACATAATTAGCTGTGAATTTGAAAAGAGAGTCATTTTGCATGGATGCGTTTGTGACAATCTCCGCATACTTGACAAGGGAGTCAATGTGTTGAGGCACAATATTTTCAAAAAATGAACGGAGCTTATTTGTGTAGACCGGTGTGCGAAGGAGGCGTCCGTCAGAAAAGTCTACGGCATCCCAATATTGCTGTCTGTAGAGCGTGACAATACGTGCATTATCATCCTCTCCGTTCGGTAATTTTTGTGCTTTGATTCGTGGGTTTTGGCCAGCCAGTTTGAAGGTCGTAAAAAATGCATCTGGGTGTTCGGCTGCGTCTTTTTGAATTTGCGCAATGCGTTCGTCAATCTTTTCCTGTCGCTCCACTTCAAGTATTGCCGCCTCCCGGGATCCGCGTGGCGTAGAATTTATTTTTTGCTTTAATGCTTCGTACTCTCCACGATACTTTTGCTCAAACTTGAGATTGTGATACAACAGGAACGTCTCTTCACAGTTTTTGACCACCATATTGCCAACGAGATTATTCACGTCACTCGTCATGCTGAATTTCTGCTCGTCTGTCACAATAAACTGAATTGATGTGTATCGGTCAGGGAGCACCACATAGTACATGCCTTGGGGGAGTAATGCAGGGCGATGTATCAGCGCCTGCCCATTGTTTTCAATTGCGAATGAGTCAATTGTGTAAAATTGACCTCCATACATTCCAGTTAAATAATAATGTCCGGCAGCCAGTCCCTTGATTTGAAAATTTAATTCAAATATTTCATTTGACGCTGAAGTGTTCGAGCCTCTAGTAGCACTATCCACATCGTTAGCGGAGCTATTGCAACTCAAACATATAGTGGTTAAACCTGAGATAAATAATAATGCGTAGAATGTGCGTGTATATTTTAATAACATAGCGAATGATTGCGTGTAATTAGTGTTCTAAAAACTGCTCTGCAATTCTAAAGGCGACATTGCGCACACTTGCACCTGACTGATTGACCAAGATGGCGACTATCAATTCTTCTTCAGGATATATAATCAACATCGTTGTGCCGCCAACGGACCCGCCGCCGTGACCAAACCATGGCCGCCCTTTTTTGTCCTCATCGACTTCAAATCCGATACCACGGGTTGTTGCTTTCCCATTTTCAAGAGTATATGTTTGCAGTGCAACATCAAGTGTCTCTTTTGAGATGAGCGTATTATCCAGAACAGCCTGTGAAAATCGTACCAGGTCTGTTGAGGTGCTCAGAAATCCACCACCGGCCCATTTGTAGCTATTGTCCACCTGAGGAGAGAGTACTTTGCCTTTTTCATAAAATGCGACGCGGTGAGTCATCATGGATGTGGCATCATCCGGGAAAGTGAACTGCATGTCAGCCGGGACAAACACATGATTCTTCATGTACAACAGGAATTCCTGGCCTGAAGCAGTCTCCATTGCAGCACTAATGAGATTCCATCCGTAACTGCTGTATGCATACTTAGTGCCTGGCTCGTAAAGCAAATTGTCGTTCACAAATATTCCTAGGCCATCTTTTACAGTGTTGTAATGGACATTATTGAGGAATTCATCTCCTTCATAATGACGAATGCCTCCGACGTGTTGTGCAATCTGCCTTACACTGACAGAATATTCTTTTTGGGGAAATTCAGGGACGTATTCTTGAATTTCCGCATCGAGGTCGATTGTACCTTGTTGATAGAGTTGCATCAGGCCGATAGCTGTAAGTGTTTTGGAGACGCTGCCGATCCTGAAGAGTGATTTATTTGCATCAATCCCGATGGAGTCTTCCACGTTGGCATAACCATAGCTGGTAGTCCATTGCCATTCATGTCCTTTGGCAACAGTGATCACCATGCCCGGAAAGTCCTTGGACTCAAACAGGTTTTGTGCGATTTCTTCTGAAACTTGTATTGCTTCTTCAGATTGTGCCCACAATGAGGGAAGCATGAAAAGGATGGTGCCGATGATAACCGAAACTCTTGCTAGCATATACCTTGATTTACGGTGTAATTTAAACATACCACGACAACATTCACCAAATTGGCTTGTTGTCCTTATCATTGTGGTGGAAGCTCGAACAACTACAGGTACATGGCAGAAGATATAAAGGAAGAAGAGAAGAAGTCGATGAGCGCTGATCAGTTAAAGTCAGCACTTAAGATTTTTCGCTTTATACGACCGTACAAATGGCAGTTTGGGATAGGGATGTTGCTCCTCGCATTGTCTAGTCTCGTCTTCATGGTGTTTCCGTATTTGGCAGGTGAAATGGCCGATATTGCCATTGGAGAGAGTAAGCATGGATATGGGCTCAACGAGATAGGTATAGCCCTTGGAGTGATCCTTATCGTGCAGGGTGTTGTGAGTTATTTTCGCATTTACCTGTTCGCAATCGTATCGGAAAAAGGGATGGCAGATGTGCGAAAGGCGCTATACAAAACACTTGTGGCACTACCTATCCATTTTTATGAGAAGAATCGTGTAGGAGAGCTGACGAGCCGCATCACGACTGATGTGAATCATCTGCAAACAGTATTTTCTATTACCCTTGCGGAGTTTGCACGTCAGATTCTGATTTTGGTCGTGGGTATCGGGATTTTGTTTTTTACAACCCCAAAGCTGAGCCTGCTCATGTTGGCTACGTTTCCTTTGATCGTTGTTGGAGCGATGTTTTTCGGTCGGTTTATTCGCAGGCTGTCCAAAAAGAGGCAAAAAGCACTTGCAGATACAAATGTGATCGTCGAAGAGACATTGCAGAATATCCACACCGTAAAGGCATTTGTCAATGAGCCGTTTGAGTTTGGGCGGTATGTCAAAGCAATAAATAATGTCGTGAGTGTCGCGTTGAATATGGCCGGCTTCAGAGCCTTGTTCTCGACATTTATCGTCGTCGTATTGTTCGGAGGCATCTTTTTTATCCTGTGGTGGGGCGCACGCATGGTCCAAAACGGCGAGATGACAGTAGGCCAGTTAGTCTCCTTTATCGCGTATACAGCCATCATCGGTGGAGCCATCGGTGGACTTGGGAGTTTCTATACACAGATCATTACAGCTGTAGGTGGAACAGAGCGCATCAGAGAAATCCTTTCTGAACATGTAGAGGTTGAAATCAAAGAAAACGAGGGCATTGCAATGGAACTGTCTGGCGATGTGGAATTTAAAGATGTATACTTTGAGTATCCGGCACGGACGGATATTGAAGTGCTGAAAGGTGTTTCCCTAAAGGTATCTCCCGGTGAGAAAATTGCCCTTGTGGGACAAAGTGGTGCGGGAAAATCAACAATTGCGGCTTTATTGCTTCGGTATTATGACGTCAGTGGAGGAAGTATAAAAGTAGACGGTCGTGAGATATCAGATCTGGATATTACAGCGTATCGACAACATATCGGCATTGTCCCCCAGGAGGTGTTATTATTCGGTGGGTCTATTTATGAAAATATCCAGTATGGTAACCCGGATGCTTCCAAAGAACAGATTATGAAGGCAGCTCGCCTTTCTCACAGTATTGAATTTATCGAGTCGTTTCCCGATGGATTCGAAACTGTAGTTGGGGATCGCGGTATAAAATTGTCTGGTGGACAACGACAGCGTATTGCCATTGCCCGGGCGATTCTGAAGGATCCCAAAATCTTGATTCTCGACGAAGCGACCTCATCACTGGATTCTGAATCTGAATTGTTGGTGCAGCAAGCACTGGATGTATTGATGGAGGGCAGGACCTCCGTGATCATTGCCCACCGCCTCTCGACAATCAAAAGTGTGGACTGCATTTATGTCCTTGAAAACGGCCGGATTGTTGAATCGGGAACGCATGATCATCTGTCCGCTATCGAAAACGGGAAATACAAGGCATTTGCCAAATTGCAATTTCAGTCATAGATTGAAGAAATGGGAGTTTCTATTCAAAAAAATGTTTCACTCAAGGATTACAATACATTTGGCGTGGATGTCAGGGCCTACAGATTTGCTATTGTGCAAGATCAGGGGAGTTTGGTACAGCTGCTTCGCAATGCGGAATCAGAGCCATGGATACTTGGGGGAGGGAGCAATATGCTGCTCACCAAAGATGTCGATAAGTTGGTGCTCAAAATCCAAATCACAGGAATTGATATTGAGGAGGAAACT
>Ga0164313_10003212_pt1 | contig 14594 bp, 15 predicted proteins | sample GuaBasSedimGuay4_FD_113735 | JGI IMG/M metagenome (GOLD analysis project Ga0164313, IMG submission 113735) | Subseafloor sediment microbial communities from Guaymas Basin, Gulf of California, Mexico - Guay4, Core 4569-4, 0-3 cm | ecosystem: Environmental > Aquatic > Marine > Hydrothermal vents... | reverse complement strand
TCCGCGGCTCAACCGGTAGTTGGGGGGCACCTCTGGGAGCCTTCCAACAATCAAACCAAAAGCGGACAACCTATTTGCTACAGAACCGGACATTTCTATTTGTTGCTAACACGAAATATCCTTATCGTGTTTAATTGTTTGGCAATAGCAAATAAGCACAAGTATAATATCGCGCGGTTTACCCACCCCACCATTGCAGTAACACAAAAGGCAGCCTTATGACCTACAGCAAAATTTCTGCTGGCAAGGATTTACCTAACGATATCAATGTCATCATCGAGATACCCGCTAATCACGACCCAATAAAATATGAGATAGAAAAGGAGTCCGATGCGCTTTTTGTGGATCGATTTGTCGCCACACCAATGTTTTATCCTGCCAACTACGGATATATCCCCGACACCCTGTCTGAAGACGGTGACGCTCTCGATGTGCTTGTCGTTTCACCCTACCCGGTAATGCCTGGTTCGGTCATTCGCAGCCGCCCCGTAGGCGTGTTGAATATGACTGATGAAGCTGGTCCAGATGCCAAGTTAATCGCCGTGCCACACAGCAAACTCACCAGCATGTACGACCACGTACTAGAGGTTAGTGATCTGCCTGAGTTACTAAAAAAACAGACAGAACATTATTTCGAGAACTACAAAGATCTCGAAGAACACAAGTGGGTTAAAATTGACGGCTGGGGCAGCGCTGAAGAGGCCCGCAACGAGATCATGGCTTCCAGAGCGCGATATGAAGAGGCACTAAAAGATAACGCCGCGTAACCGTTAAGAGCTTAAAAGGGTGCTTATGTTACTTATGTAAGCACCCCATATTCAGCTCAGCTTCTGATAAACGACCTGTATTTAAACACTCAAAGCCAGTATGCGGCTAATGTGGGCTAACGGATAACCTGACTCTTGCTGAAAGCGGTTAAACACAGCCTGAGCGCTGGCGAGATCCCGTTTGGTATTGGGGTTAGCACTATCCACCAGCTTGTGGTTTACCAGCGCTGCCTGCACATCCGCAGTAAGAATAAACGTGTCCTTACCCATTAAACGCAGGCTCATCGGCCCACTGTTACCGCCGAGACGGCTACCTCTTTTCTTAAGTGCCAGCCACAGGCCGGTGATATCAGCACATGGCCAATCGGCAATAAAAGCGCCGTAACTGCCATGGGATTGCTGCACATCACAAATAAAAACCGCATTATCACGGACTGATTTTATTTTCGCCGCGTGACGAACAATGCGTTTATCCTTGACCAACTCGGCCAGCTTATCATCTGAATAGTGGGCAATAGCAAAGGGATTAAAACCCACAAATACTGTTTCAAAGTCAGGCCATTTTTTATCTATAACCTTCCATGAAAAACCCGCCCTGAATACGCAGCGAGAAATTTCAGACAGATAGCGGTCATCGGGTATTTGTCGCAACTCATCCGCATTTTTGACATCGGGCAGCCAGGCTTTTAACTGATCAAAACCACCTTTTTTTTGAATGGCCTGAGTGAGCAGGGACTCAAATGAAATCATAAGGTTTCAGCCTTACTTTCAACATGTCGTTTTAAACCTGTCACTTTCAACCTATCACTTTCAACGTAAGGTATGAGCGTTTTGTTACCACAAAGGACAAAAATCAACCACGTCCTAAATACGGTTGTGATACAGGCAGAATAACTGATTCGAATAAATTCACATGATCGGGCAGGGTCGCAATGGTAACGACAACTTCCGCCAGGTCGGCCACTTCCATCACGCCTTCCTGTTCCGGCACCTGGGGCGTTTTCTCCCAGATGTCGGTCATCACGTTACCCGGATGAACCGCGCAGACAGCAATATTATAAGGCCTTAACTCCAGCGCCAATGCTTTGGTTAACCCCGTAACAGCGAACTTGGAAGTAGTATAAGGTGAGCTTTTGACCCGTGGCATCTGCCCGGAAATACTGCCAATATTTATAATGCGGCCACCTTTTTGAGGTTTCATGATCCGTGCCGCACCCCGGCAGCAAAGAAAAATCCCCGTGACGTTGACGTCCTGAACCTGCTGCCAGTCACTCAAACTTAGTTCGTCAATTCGACCCGACACCGCCATGCCGGCGTTATTCACCAGAATATCCAGACGGCCATAGCTTTCTTTCACCTGCTCGAATAAGTTATCAACCGACTGCTCATCGGTAACATCGCTGACTATCGCCTGGGCAGAACCACCTGCTTCGGTTATCTCAATAGCCACCTGTTTCAATTTGTCGCTATTCCTGGCGGCCAGAATAACCTTACAGCCCTGCTTCGCTAACGCTATGGCAATGCCTCTACCTATGCCCTTGCTGGCCCCGGTAACAATGGCAATTTTATTATTCAATGATTCCATAATGTCACTCCAGACCTGTGGTAGAAGTAAGCCATGTAAAAGGCGTCTGCTGACGCCTTTTACATGGAGCAAAATTATTTATTGAGGCGGTTGCCAATCAATTCGTCAACCACTGCGGGATCGGCCAATGTCGAAGTATCGCCAAGGTTGTCGAGTTCGTTAGCCGCCACCTTGCGCAAAATACGACGCATGATCTTACCGGAGCGGGTCTTGGGTAAACCCGGCGCCCATTGAATCAAGTCGGGTTTGGCAATGGAGCCAATTTCTTTAACACACATGGCTAGCAGCTCTTTGCGTAGCTCCTCAGAAGGCTCGTCACCGGCCATCAGGGTCACATAAGCATAAATGCCCTCCCCCTTGATCGCATGGGGATAGCCAACAACAGCTGCTTCGGCTACTTTTTCATGGAGCACCAGAGCACTCTCGACTTCTGCAGTGCCCATCCGGTGCCCGGAAACATTTAACACATCGTCAACGCGGCCAGTAATCCAGTAGTAACCATCCTCATCACGACGTGCACCATCACCGGCAAAATAATATCCGGGGTATGTGGAAAAATAAGTTTCAATCAGCCGATCGTGGTCGCCATAAAGCGTGCGAAGTTGCCCCGGCCATGATGACTTGATCACCAGGACGCCTTCGCCGGCTCCTTCTATTTCCTTGCCGTCGCCATCCAGTAATGCTGGCTCCACACCAAAGAAAGGCACTGTTGCCGAACCAGGTTTAAGGTCTATGGCACCGGGCAGCGGTGTGAGCATCTGTCCACCGGTTTCAGTTTGCCACCAGGTATCAACTATGGGGCAGCGGGATTGACCAATTATTCGGTAATACCACTCCCAGGCCTCAGGATTAATGGGCTCGCCAACGGTACCCAGTAGTTTAAGGGACGCTCTTGATGTCGACTCGACAAAGGAGTCTCCAGCACCCATCAGGGCACGCAATGCCGTTGGTGCCGTGTAAAACTGGTTAACCTTGTGTTTATCTACCACCTGCCAGAATCGTGAGGCATCTGGATAAGTCGGTATTCCTTCAAACATCAGGGTAATACCGCCATTACACAAGGGCCCATAAACGATATAGGTATGCCCGGTCACCCAACCGACATCGGCAGTACACCAGTAGACATCGCCGTCGTGGTAGTCAAACACATACTTATGGGTCATCGCCGCCTGCAGCAAATAACCGCCGGTAGTATGCAGTACGCCTTTGGGTTTACCAGTTGAACCCGAGGTATACAAAATAAACAGCGGATCTTCAGCATCCATTGACTCAGGGGCGCACTCGCTTGCCATCTGCTCAGTGATTTCGTGATACCAGACATCCCGGCCGTCCTGCCAGGCTATTTCCCCACCGGTGCGCTTGACCACCAGACAGGTATGCACATTTGGGCATTGCGCGAGAGCGGTATCAGCATTCTTTTTTAAAGGAACATTACGGCCGCCGCGCACGCCTTCATCTGCGGTAATCAGTACGTGACAGTCAGAGTCCTGTATTCGACCTTTAAGTGCATCGGGCGAAAAACCACCGAATACCACCGAGTGAACAGCACCGATACGCGCGCAGGCCAGCATGGCATAGGCTGCTTCCGGAATCATGGGCATGTAAATGCACACCCGATCGCCTTTTTTTACACCGCGGCTATGCAGCGCATTGGCGAGCTTACAGACATGGCTGTAGAGTTCCCGGTAAGTAATTTTTCGGTCAACTGTGGGGTCATCCCCTTCCCAGATAATCGCGGTCTGCTCACCGCGCGTGTCCAGGTGACGATCAATACAATTCACGGTCACGTTTAACTTGCCGCCGGCAAACCAGGATGCCTCACCCTTGCTTAGGTCAGACTCGCAGACTGTATTCCAGGGCTGCTCCCAGGTTAAAAATAGCTCCGCCTGCTCAGCCCAAAATTGATCTGGCTCAGCAATTGAACGCTGGTACATCTCCTCATAGGTTTTTTTGTCGATATGGGCATTTTTAGCCCAGGCTTCCGGTACGCGATGAACGGGGAATTCAGACATGATAGCCCTCCTGCAACTGGTGAATTCGGCCAAACAACTTCGGCCGGTATTCTGTCACAATGGCAAGGCAAGGGCTATATTGACAGACTGCTTTGTGATTTGCGTAAGCTTAGCAATGCTGGTGACAATTAACTTGTGGCTATTAAATACTGACTACTAAATATTGGGAATCAAAGAGTGTTGATCAAACAGTTTGAACGCCACAGGAACGGGCAATGACAGAATCGTATAAAAATTACTCGGGAAAAACCTGCCCAGGAACTAATCCCGATTCAGGATACCGCCTGTACAGGGATAGTATTGGCAGTACGATCAATGCTGTTATCTTCGTTGAGATAAACCAGTTTAGGCTGGTGTATTTCCATTTCGGCTTCGGAAAATTGACCGTAGGTGGCAATAATAATGCGATCACCGACCTGTACCCGACGCGCTGCAGCGCCATTCATCGAGATAGTGCCAGAACCGGCCTCGGCTTTGATGATATAGGTAGTAAAGCGCTCACCATTATTAACGTTATAAATATCAATCTGCTCAAACTCACGCATACCGGCAAGCTCCAACAAATTACTATCAATAGCACAGGATCCATCGTACCAAAGTTCGGCCTGAGTGACGGTGCCCATATGCAATTTGGCTTTTAGCATGTTACTCAACATGGTTGAATTGCCCCTCTACTGCTGCCGACAGCCCCAGATCCAGGCTGACGTTATCAATTAACCGAGCACCACTGGCGTACATCGCCCCCAAAATGGTGACTTCCTTATCATCGTGGGCGGCTCGCTCCAGACTTTTGGAGTTGCGAATACTAACATAATCTACACGAAATCCACCCTTTTCTAATTTTTCTGTAGCGAGCTCTTCTAACAGGGCAAAATCACGGCCACCATCAGCGATCTGCTCACGACACCAACACAGCGTTTCATAAAGAATCTTCACCTGAGACCGCTCATCGTCTAATAAAAAACTGTTTCTGGAACTGAGCGCCAGACCATCGTGATCTCGTGCAATTGGCGCTCCAACAATATCAACGGGAATACAAAGATCCTCGACCATACGCCGAATAACAGCCAGTTGCTGGAAGTCCTTAATGCCAAAGATAGCTTTATCGGGCTGCACTATGTGCAATAGCTTGGACACCACTGTGGTCACGCCTTCAAAGTGCCCAGGTCTACTAGCGCCACACAGTATATCGGTCATCGTTGGCACCACCACCCTGGTCTGGTCTGCCATCCCGTTAGGGTATATTTCATTTTCGTCAGGATAAAATAAACAATCGCAGCCCTCGCCAGCAAGCTTGCGGACATCATCCTCGAAGGTGCGCGGGTACTTCTCCCAGTCTTCGTTCAAACCAAACTGCAGTGGGTTAACAAATATACTGGCGACCACCACATCACAGTTTTCCCGGGCCAGACGAATTAACTGCAAATGGCCCTCATGCAGATTACCCATAGTTGGCACAAAGCCAACCGTTTTACCTGCCTTTCGTTCTGCCCCAAGGACCTCACGCATGCCCGATATAGTGTGGTAGATTTTCATGTTATGCATCACGGTAGCATCCATCACTTCACCCCTGGAAATCAATTGGTCTGGAAAAGCCATCAGTTCGTCTCTGCAAACCATCAGTTCGTCTCTGCAAAATAATCCCGCGCCAGGTTTTCAAAACGTGTGTATTTGCCAATAAAAGCCAGTCGCGCAGTACCAATAGGTCCATTCCTTTGCTTACCGATGATTATTTCGGCCATACCTTTATCCTGAGTATCCTCGTTATACACTTCGTCTCTGTAGATAAAAACGACCACATCAGCATCCTGCTCGATAGCACCAGATTCTCGCAAATCAGAATTAACGGGCCGTTTATTAGGCCGTTGCTCGACATTTCGGCTGAGCTGAGAAAGTGCGACCATCGGACAATCAAACTCCCGGGCAATAATTTTCAGCTCGCGTGATATTTGCGATATTTCCTGCACCCTGCCGTCAGCCGGTGTACTGGCACTCATCAACTGAAGATAATCGACCATAACCAGAGCCGGCGTACCATGCTCTCTTGCTAACTGCCGAATACGATTGCGTAATTCAAGAGGGCTGATACCGGGCGTATCATCGATAAATAGCGGCCGATCCTTAAGCCGTGAGGCGGCCCCAGAAAGCCTGGTAAAGTCGTCCGGGTTAAGATTGCCACTGCGCATTCTGGTTTGATCTATCTTGCCCATTGACGACAGCAGACGAATGATCAACTGGTTGGCCGGCATTTCCATACTAAACACCAGCACCGGCCGCTCCTGATGCAACATGGCATGCTCAACCATATTCATGGCAAAAGATGTTTTGCCCATGGACGGACGCCCGGCCACTATTACCAGGTCGGCATTCTGCCAACCGGAAGTCATTTCATCCAGATCATCAAAACCGGTGCTCAGCCCGGTAATATCCTCGTCGCTGTTAAACAGCTCTTCAATGCGATCTATTGCCTGGCGCAGCAAATCAGTAACATTTTGAAAACCGCCCTGGCGGGGGCGATCCTCCATCACTTCCATCAATCGCTGCTCGGCTTCAGCGAGCAATTTAGTGCTGTCCCAACCCAGAGGGTTGTAGCTTTTCTCGACAATATCGCTCGCCGCAGCAATCAGCTTGCGCACGGTGGCACGTTCGAGAACAATCTGGGCGTAGGCGAGAATATTGGCCGCACTGGGAGTATTGCGGGTCAGCTCGACCAGGTAGGCATCCCCGCCGACCTGATCTAGCGACTTGCTTTCCTTAAGGGTTTCGGAAAGCGTAATAACGTCCAGCGGCTGGTCAGCAACAGACAGCTGGTGCATCGTCCTGAAAATCAATTGATGATCAAGACTAAAGAAGTCCTTTTCACCAATAAGAGCCGTGACACCGTCAAAGGCATCATTAGCCAGCATAAGGCCGCCGAGGACAGCCTGCTCAGCCTCTATAGAATGAGGTGGCTGGGGAGTTAATCTGTTGTTAGACAAGGTCTCGGGCATAACCGGTCCCACAATAACAAAAGCAACGTCCTTGCTTAAGAACCAGGGATTAAGGACTAAGGAATAATTCCTTACTAATCCCCGCAGCTAGTCTTGCTGCTGTTCAACAATATCAACCGTAATTGTCAACGATACATCAGTATGCAATTGCACTTGCACTTCATGCTCACCGAGATCACGTATAGCACCACCTGGCATTTTTACGTCACTTTTGGCAAGCTCGACACCCAATTCAGCGCAGGCACTGGCAATGTCGCGCGGGCCAATCGAACCAAACAGCTTGCCGCCTTCGCCTGCCACGGCGCTTATGTTCACCAGACCAAGATTTTCCAGCTTTTCCGCTAAACTCGTCGCTTCAGCCAGCTTGCCTGTAGCTGCACTCTCAAGGCCGGCACGACGCTCTTCAAATTCAGCGAGGTTTTCAGCAGTAGCAAATACCGCTTTGTGCTGTGGAATCAGAAAGTTTCTGCCAAATCCCGCCTTTACCGAAACCTTATCGCCGATATTACCGAGCTTACCCACTTTTTCCATCAATATCACATCCATTACCATTCCTCTATAAGCTAACTAATTACCTGTTTTTCGAGCCGCCAGTCGAGCTCGAATATTCAACATGCTATCCAAAAAGCCCAGCCCCACCAATACCGTACTCAGCGGACCTACCAACAATACCAAACCCATATAAAATAAAATCAGCCAGTGACCACTGAGCTGAGTAAAAGCCACCGTGTGGTGAACCAGCGCAATGCCGCCTAACAGTAAGGGCAAACCTAATAGATTACCCCAGGCAAAAAAATCTCCAGACAGGAGATAACATACGCAAAGCCCTGCCATCAAGCTTGCCGCAACTACGCGATCCATACGCACGGCGTGGAATTCGGTGCGGAATCCGCCTGGATTGTAAAGCAAAGCCTGCCACCAGCGCGCTAGTAACAAAGCGCCTATCGCGGTCAGTGCCACCGCCCAGGCAACCAGCCCGGCAAGGAACAGGTCGCTGAAAGACAGATCAATGACCTGACCCTGTTGCTCTGCCACTTGCTCAAACATAACCAGCAGGGCCGTACGCATCGCTTCTAGCTCGATCCCCAGAAAAAACTTAAGGGCTAATGATGCAGCAGCACTCGATAGCACAACGGCCATCAATGCCCAGGGCCATGACGCACTCGACCGCAGCACCAGGGCAGCTGCCAACACCACGACCACAGAAGCCAAAGAGGCCCATATCATCACCACATTCACTTCGGTGATCACGTCGGACATATTAAGCAATACGATTAGCGGCAATAAAGCCCAGAGCATCACCAGCATTGCATCGCCCGCGCTGCGCCGAAGAGCCACCAGGCCGACAGCTGCGGGACTAATCAATGGCAGTAAATTCCCAAATAAAGCAACTAACGCAGCTTTAAAACGTCCCGCCATAATAAACTGGGCGAGCAAATACATTGACCGGGGCCTGTACTTACTTATGGCTGTCCGTATATGGCAAAAGTGCAAGAAACCGCGCACGTTTTATTGCCGTGGCCAGTTGACGTTGATACCTTGCTTTTGTCCCACTAATCCGGCTAGGTACGATTTTGCCAGTTTCTGAAACATACTCTTTCAGTGTATCCAGATCTTTATAGTCGATTTCCACTACACCTTCAGCAGTAAATCGGCAAAATTTTCGACGACGATTAAAACGTGCCATGACTTATTCCTCCGCCTGTGTAGTTTGCGTGGTTGACGCTGCTTTTTCAGCGTCGGTTTCTTCCACCGTTTCTACGGCGCTTTCAACAACTTCAGAAACGACTTCTTCAGCGGTTTCTTCCACCGTTTCTACGGCGCCTTCAACAACTTCAGAAACAGCTTCTTCAGCGGTTTCTTCAACCACTGCTGCAGCAGCAGCGCTTTCAACGGCCGCCGCACGATCACTTTCCTCTTTTGCTGCGGCACGTTCACTTTCGCGACGCTGTCGGCTTTCTTTTTCAGCTTTATCAGCACGCTCGGCTTTCATCAGATCTGTTTCATCAGTAACTGGGCCGTCGCGCTTAACCACCAGGTTTCGCAGGATGGCATCGTTAAAACGGAAGATCGAGACCAGCTCGTCCAACTCCGCCTGACCACACTCTACGTTCATCATCACGTAGTGGGCTTTATGAATCTTGTTAATCGGGTAGGCTAATTGTCGACGCCCCCAGTCTTCACTGCGGTGTACCGTACCACCACCACCAGCAACTATACTGGTGTAACGCTCTACCATGCCCGGCACCTGCTCGCTTTGATCAGGGTGGACTATAAACACAATTTCGTAGTGTCGCATTGTAACTCCTCTCGGGTTAAAGCCGCCCGCATCAGGCGGTGTGGCAAGGAGAGTCCGTAATAAGCATTTACGGACTGGGCGCGCATTTTATGGCAAGCTCGATGGAATGGCAAATACTATACCGGTGGTACTTTACCGGTGGTGACGGCCCAGCCAGAAGAGAGCTAATCGGCTGCAAAGGTCACTTAATCAAAGGCAACTGTTGCAAAGATCACTACTCCAAAGGTCAGCAAACCTTACTTTCGATCATCCAGTGCCCGACGCAAGGCTGAAGAGCTGTGTGTTTTGTCATCACCTACAAACTCTATACGACCACCACAATTTTCTACTGCAAACCTTTCCGGCATTTTTTCAAGGGTGTAATCCGTACCTTTAGCCTGAATATGTGGCCGAAACAGCTCTATCAAAGGAATAGGCAAGGCGGCTTCCAATGGCACAACGTAACTGACCGCTTCGAGGGCGGCAATCACTTCCATGCGCTCTTCGCAGGGATTTATAGGCGCTTCGCGATGGGGATTGGTGCGAATTGATGCTTCGGTATTAACAGCGATAACAAGGATATTGCCGAGCGCTTTAGCAGCATCAAGATAACGCACGTGGCCAACGTGAAGAAGGTCAAAACAGCCATTGCCGAACACAATGATCTTTCCCTGGGCGCGATGCTCATCAAGTAGCGGAACAAGTGCCTCAGGGTCAGCAAAAATTTTGTTAAACGTCGTCATGCGTAGCACTCAGAATATCGCCAACAGGCAAAAATCCCCTGCAGTTTAGCGGGGATTGTTAGTAGAATATATACTCCATCGCTGTTACCCCTTCTGCAGTTGACCCTTATAAAAGGGCGAGATGCCAATGTCGAACACAACGCCGTTGAAAACTGTTGCCTTTACTGCACCCCCACAACGTATTCTGCTGGTGCTGCCCACCTGGGTGGGAGATGTAGTGATGACAACACCGTTCATACAGGCAATGTTCACGCATTTTCATACTGCCGAAATCACCCTGTTGATGCAGCGCCACATGTACCCGCTACTGGAAGGTAGCCCCTGGGTTGACCGATGCCAGTTCTGGCCGCCACGTAGCAAAAGTAAAGAGGCCCGACAGCAGTACAGAGGTCTAGTGGCAGAATTGCGTAGCCAGCATTTTGATCTGGCTATTATCCTGCCAAATTCTCTGCGCAGCGCCTGGCTTTGTTGGCGTAGTGGTGCCAGACGGCGAGTTGGATTCAATCGCGATGGCCGCAGAATGCTGCTGACCGATCCACTGACTGTTCCCAACAAAACTGTTGATGGCTACGAGCCCATACCGCTAGTCGATTACTACGCCTGCCTCGCACAGGCACTGGGTTGCGAGCACCCGGGAGATCGGCTCTCCCTGTTTACTACCACTGCCTGTGATCAGGCAGTGGACGAGCGCCTGCAGCAAGAGGGCATCGACAGCCAACACCCGCTGGTGGTAATTTCTCCAGGCGCGAATTTTGGTGCATCCAAATGTTGGGCTCCAGAACGCTTTGCCGCCGTGGCGGATCAACTAATAGAGCAATATGGCGCTGCCATTGCGATGAGCCCCGGGCCAGGAGAAGAACCACTAGCGGAGGCGATCCATCAGGCTATGAGCCATCCGGCAGCTTTACTCACCGCCCCCTGTCTGACTCTGGGCGAATTAAAATCTTTAATCAAACGTAGTGATTTGCTATTGGGAAATGATACTGGACCGCGACATTTTGCCAGAGCTTTTGATATCCCTCGGGTTACGGTTTTCGGTCCCACTGAAGCTCGCTGGACAGACACCAGTCACCAGCAGGAAACCATTGTGCGCGTAGATGTGCCCTGTGGCCCATGTCACCAGAAAGTGTGTCCGCTAGAAATCCAGGCATGCATGACGCAAGTGACCGTGGACATGGTCACTAAAGCCTGTGTCACAGAACTACATGCATTCGGCGCAGGCAAACATACCTGCTAAAGAAAATAATCAGGGTCGGCACTAGTGTCGGTGCGCAAATGTTTCAGTTCAGCCGGGTTTTCAATTAGGCCTTCGACCCACCAGTTCACATCGTTGTACAGACAGGTTACTTTCTCGCAGCTGGTTGTCGCGTTGAAGTCGCGGATCAATTGCGCTGTTTTGCCTCTGGTTGCATCGTAGGCAAGCTCATCCGCTGCCGCATTCATATCACCCAGTCTACCGTGATCCTGATTGCGATATACCGGGCAATTAAACAAACCCAATGGACTCAGCACCTGCCGGAAGAATTGCATGTGGCACTGTCTAGGCTGTTTCGCCAGAGTTTGGGTTTGTCCGCTTAACATGGCTTTCAAACCGGTACTCTGCAGAACCCGAAAATCAGTTGTTTCCAGCTTTACTGCAGCATCGACCTGCGCCTGGATGTTTTCTATGGTGATCTGCATGCCCTCATCCTTATTGACGCCGATCACCTCAGCATTGTTCACCTCGTCCCGGGTCAGGAACGGCTTAAAACTGATATAGCTGAACTGGGAGTCACGAGCCAGACGAGTTGCCAGAGCAATTTCATGGAAGTTTTCGACAATACTGGTGTCGTTAATGCTGGCGCCGCGCCAGGTGACGATATAAGAAAAGCCGACAGTCAACGCCGGATTAGCCGCCTTGATATCCGGTACGCGAGCGCATATACCTTCCAGGGTAAAATCTTTGCGTGGTTTGTGCATCGGCTGGAAGGTTTCGTCGGTTCCCGAATCCAGTGACAGTCGCACCCAGTCGTTTTCATCCATGCAATCAGCGACCTCGGCAATTTTATCGTTGCCCGTACCATTGGAGACAATAGAGACCTGGAGGCCCAGATCCTTCATAAAGCGAATTACTTCAGTAAACTTTGGATACAGGGTGGGCTCACCACCGCCAATAACAATAACTGAACGCAGGCCTTTTTTGGCCATCAGTTCTAGCGAAGACAGCAGCTTGCCGTGATCAAAACGAATGCCGGTATTGAGAATATCCAGATCTACACAGTGATCACAGGCAAAGTTACAGGCTGTAGTCAGATCAAGGTTGATCGAGATAGGCGCAATATCTGGCACCCTGGTAAAATCAACACTCGAAGCACTGGAATTACCACTGCGCAGGGCAATTTGCCACCTGACATAGTCCTCCAGTGCTTCTTTCGCCCCCGGCTGGGTTAGCTTGGTGGCGAAATCATGGATACTCGACAGCTCTAGCTGGTCGTTACTGTCTTCCTGTACTGCGGGCTTGCCATCCAGGTCAATCAGGGAAATTTTGTTAGTCAATGCATACCTCTGAAAAGTATCCTGCGTCTGGCACGTGATTTCGGCATATATCATACTGGAAATCCAGTATCAGCGTAGATGATGAGTTAGGCTGTTGAATTCCTGTCACGAAAGTAAGCCCTTGCAGAATAAGGGTTTGCACGTTGGCGTAGCGTTAGTGTGGTGTTGATACGAACTTCAGGGACAACGGGGGAATTGGGGAGATCGGCCAGGTAAGCTGGCACACAAATAGTAAAGGGCCGTCCTGATGGATAGCCCTTCATTTACCAGCTTCTCATTAATTACCTTCCCATTAACAGCCTTCCCATTAACTAGCTGTTCTTTAGTAAGACCGTGGCAAACCCAGCACGTTGGTAGAAATAAAATTCAACACCATATTCTGACTCACCGGCGCTAGACGCGGCAGCATGGCTTCACGCATCAGGCGCTCGACATGGTATTCCTTGGCGTAGCCCATCCCACCGTGGGTCATAACCGCTTGCTCGCAAGCCTTAAAGCCCGCTTCAGCGGCAATGTACTTGGCGCCATTAGCCTGGGCACCGCAGGGCTGACCGTTGTCATAAAGCCAGGCAGCCTGGCTGAGACTTAAATAGGCTGCTTCGAGTTCGATCCAGTTTTCTGCCAGTGGATGCTGCACAGACTGATTCATACCGATGGGCCGACCAAAGACTTCGCGGTCTTTGGCATATTGGCTAGCCCGCGCAAGGGCACTACGTCCCATACCGACAGATTCCGCACCCAGCAAGATACGTTCTGGATTCAGGCTGTGAAGAATATACTGGAAACCTTTGCCTTCTTCACCAATACGATCATCAACGGATACTTCAAGATTATCGTAAAAAGTCATATTGGAATTGACCGCCTTGCGACCCATCTTTTCAATTTCTTTGATCTCGACATGATCGGGATCCATATCGGCATAGAACAAGGTGATGCCTTCGTGGGGCTTGGCGCACTCTTCCCGAGGTGTGGTGCGGGTCAGTAACATTACTTTGTGGGCCTGCTGAGCGGTAGTGGTCCAAATTTTCTGGCCGTTGATAATGTATTTATCACCTTGCCGTTTTGCAAACGTTTCAATACGGCTGGTGTCGAGACCAGCATTAGCTTCGGTGACGCCAAAACAGGTTTTTTGCTCCCCGGCAATTAAGGGCGGTAACCAGCGGCGTTTTTGTTCATCAGTACCAAACTTGACAATGGGGTGAGGGCCAAAAATATTGATATGTACAGCCGATGCCGCCGACAGACCGCCACCTTCAGCAACCGTCATCATCATCAACATGGCTTCCATAACGCCGAGATTGGCACCACCGTATTCCTCTGGCATGGTGATACCCAGCCAGCCGCCCTCGGCCATGGCCTGATAAAACTCTTCCGGGAATACACCCGAGTTATCCCGCTCTAGCCAGAACTCATCGCCGAAGGTGTCCATCAGAGACTTGATGCTATCGACGATGGCCTGCTGTTCGCTACTTAATGAAAAATCCATTGTTCAACCTCGTAATTTGGAATATCTGTTCTATTTGAAACGTTGCTCTATATTACTCATTTTGGCTATTAATTTTTAGCCAGGCTAACGCGGATCACTCACCGCGGTAATACTCGGCCACAAGCCCTCGGCACCCCATTGTAGTACCTCTTCGCCCAGGCGGATGGCCCAGACAGCATCGCTGCCATATTCATCGCG
>Ga0164313_10003211_pt1 | contig 14597 bp, 11 predicted proteins | sample GuaBasSedimGuay4_FD_113735 | JGI IMG/M metagenome (GOLD analysis project Ga0164313, IMG submission 113735) | Subseafloor sediment microbial communities from Guaymas Basin, Gulf of California, Mexico - Guay4, Core 4569-4, 0-3 cm | ecosystem: Environmental > Aquatic > Marine > Hydrothermal vents... | reverse complement strand
TGGGTGCCATCACCTCACCGGACTCGCCTTCAAGCCAGAGCTTGTCAATTAGATCTACATCAACTGTGAATGTTTGAAAATCAGTTCCCTGGGTATTTCTTGCTTCCACAACGATGGTGAATTCACCGATATCAACCGGTTCCCAGGTTAATTCACCACTTGTCAAATCGATATCCATTCCAGGTGGCCCTGATTGAACATAATAATCTGGTAATGGATTTCCTTTTGCAAACAAGTTGTAACGGTAACGCAGCCCAATATTTGCAGCCAAGGCTGGTTCGGTTATAATTTCGGGTGGATAATACTCTGGTGCTGGCAACAGGTCACCAAGCGCAACAAACCATGTATTTGCCATTTTTTCATAACCACGGTCTGCCGGATGCAGGTTGTCGATCATATCCCCTGTCGGATATAAACGATAATCGATTCCTGCTTCATGCTCCATGTCTACAATGACGATGTCATCACCGTTGTCTATACGGTTTTGTGCCATTGTATGAATATTGTCGTTGAATTGTGCTGTCAGAGAACTGTAGATGTTTCTATTGATGATCAGCGATAGGATGACTGTTATCGGTGTACTGTAATCATTTTCAAACAGATCAATTTCATTTAAAATGGTTTCAACATCATCTGGGCTTGAATCGAGATCATTTGTACCGATGTGCAGCAGAACAATATCCGGTGTGTTCTCGTAAAGAAAATTGTAGATTTCTGCAGCAATTTCAGCGTCGCTCCAGCCAGGATGCCCTTCATTGTCCGCATCAAATGGCGGGATAGCATTTTGGCCGGCTTTTACCCCCCCGACAAAATCGACATTATAGCCCGCATCGATGAGGTCAATCCATAAAGGTTGCCTGTAACTTGTTCTCAGTTCCTGTATCCTAGTGTCACCTGTATAATTGTCAAAGGTAATCGAATCACCGAGAGGCATAATTTTTGTCGTTTCACTGTATGCAGAAATGGTGATGGTCACCGTAAAAAGGAAAGCAAAAAGGAAAAACAGAGAGATTCGTCGTAAGCTCTTTTGGGACATACCATGAGGAACAAAACAATTTTGAAATGGCTTTCCCAAAATGACCGTTTGGTTTTTGAAGCTGAAGTAGTTCAACTTTTTCGTATATTTCATTTTTTCACCCTCCTTTGATTCAGAGGTTTTTAATACAGGGTTTGCGCGTGTTGCGTAAAAAGATAAGTAAGTTAATGCTGTCGATTATTTATATAAAGAAAGAGCTCGGGGCGAGCGATTCCACACTTGGACATTGGACATTCCGTGTTGGATATTGGACATTTGTTCTTTTCTCATTTGAACCCTTAAACCCTGAGTGATCACACGGGAAATGATCCTCATTGTGGAGAAAACTTGGTCTCCCATTTAAAAAGCGGCCTCACCGCCCCCCCGCATCGTCCCACATAATCTCCACGGGCTGAATCACCTTCCATCGAATCAACCACCATAAATGCAATCGCTTCCGGCACATAGAAATATTTTATGTTTTTCTGGGAATTGTCCTTGACCGACGGCCCCACAAACAAACGTCCCTCGGAAAGCAAATTTCCAGGAATCCAGGCCGTACATATATATCTTCCCGGTGGCCGATAACGGCCTCTCCAGTCTGGATCCAGGTCAACCGCTGGAAAAACGCGAATGCCCTTCTGATCGAACACATTGTAGTATGGCAGCAGGGTATCTCTACCTTCAAGAACTTCGAATTCCATCCGGAGCCCACATTTTTTTCTGATGTCGAGGATTTCACAAACCTCACCGTTTTCGGAAACCACGGAGCAGGCGCGCAGCCGGACGACGTCATTACCTGGGGCCGTTTCAGGATTTTCCCAACGACGGTGCGCTGTGGAGCCTGACCCCGAGCTCAAATACGTGTTGACAACCTGATCGGACCGGCCGTCCTCCAGTATCGTGCCGCTGTCCATCAAAATGGTCCGTTGGCATAACCGGGTAACCGCTGACATGTTGTGAGAAACAAAAATTACCGTCCGACCTTCCTGGCCCACACCTTCCATTTTTTTCAAGCACTTTTTCTGAAACTCGGCATCTCCTACAGCCAGCACTTCATCGATGAGCAATATCTCCGGTTCTAAATGAGCTGCTACGGAAAAGGCCAGACGCACCTTCATGCCGCTGGAATAACGTTTTACAGGCGTATCTAGAAATTTTTCCACGCCGGAGAAATCGACGATCTCGTCAAATTTCCGGTCGATCTCCTGCTTTCTCATCCCTAATATCGTACCGTTCAAATAAACATTTTCCCTGCCGGTCAGTTCCGGGTGAAACCCGGTTCCAACTTCCAGAAGGCTCGAAATCCGGCCGCGAATATAGATGCGCCCTTTGTTCGGATGCGTGATTTTTGACAATATTTTAAGAAGCGTGGACTTCCCGGAACCGTTTCTTCCAATAATACCGACCACTTCTCCTGTTTTGACTTCAAAGGATATATTTTTAGATGCCAAGATAATATTGGAATTGTTGTTTCCCGAATCATTTTCAAGCGTTTCATCAACATCATCGAATCGATAAAGAGACCGGTATTTACGATAATTTTTTAAAGGACTTTTTATGAATTCAACTACCGTTCCGGAAACGGTATCCTTGGTCTCCTCCTTATACCCGATCCTATAATATTTACTTACGTTTTCAACTTTTATGGCAATATCTTTTCCTATCATAGCCGTTCCACCCCAGTTTTGTCGTTGTTTATATGACATCTGCAAAAATCTGTTCCATTCGCCTGAAATAGAAGACCCCGGTGACCACCATCAGCGCAGCGGTTATGATGCCGGGCCAGATGTAAATCCACGGCATGGGTGACCCCAGCATGCAGGCTCTAAACCCTTCTATGACACCCACGATCGGATTCAGAGAATAGAAAAATCGATACGTCTCGGGTATCGATGATGCGGAATATACGATTGGCGCTGAATATATTAGCATTCGTACAACAAACGGCATGGCATGCTTGACATCACGGTACCGGATAGCAAGTGCCGACAACCACAAACCAATCCCTACAGGAATCGACGCCATCATAATAAGTAAGAAAGGCAGAAACACTAAATTCCACGTCGGCATCACACGATAGTACAGCATGACCAAGACAACGATGATGAGGGAGATACCAAAGTCGACCAGTCTCGACAGCACGGGTGTAATGGGAAACAGCAACCGGGGGAAATAAATTTTTCCGAGCATACCCGATCCTGTCACGAGGCTTTGGCTGGATGCTGTCATAGCCTGCGACATATAGGTCCAGGGGATGATCGCGACGGTTGAGAAGAGAAAATAGGGGACGCCCTCGGAAGAAATTTTGGCAACCCTGCCGAAAATGATGGTAAATATGATGATCTGGAAAAGCGGCTGCAAAATTGCCCAGGAAAATCCCATGATTGTTTGGGCGTACAAGACTTTTATATTTCGCCAAACCAAAAAATAAAATAGATCCCGGTATTCTTTCAATTCGTTGAAATCTAAAAATTTCCACCCCTTCTTGGCCTCAATGACTCTTACATTAGCCATGCCGCCTTTACTTATTATTTGTTTGTCATTCAATATTCTATTCCTTATGCTTTGCGTTTAACATCCGTCAAAATGGTGCGATTGATTGTCTTCATATTCCATGAACACCATATAAGATGAAAGTGTAATATCCAGCAGTTTATCGCTCAGGTTACGCTGCAGGAGCATGGTCATTCTTTCCAGATAAAATAGAAAACGATAGGCGGATGCCATGGAAGAAAGTGATTGAACGATATCAGGCGCCTTGTCATTCAAGTGCTTTTTGAAGATCGAAATCGCTTCCGATATTTCAGGGACCAGGTTTGAGGATCCGTTATGATAGTAGAGCTCCGTAAAAAACCAGTTGTACAGATCAAACAGGACACTTCGAAAAGCAACCCCCTCCCAATCGATAACCATGGTTCTTTTCTTTGTAATCATGACATTTTTAAATGAAAAATCCCCATGGGAAAAAATAAGGCAGATCTTTTGATTATCCTCTTTTCTCAAACTCTCGGTTATTTTTCCGATGCCTTTTTTAATGCTGTTCACTTTTTGGGCATCTAACCCGGGGGCTGACAATCGATTTCCTTTGTTGATGATGGAAAGACAGCTATCCACTCTCTCACAAAGCAGTGTGTAAACCGGTTTTTTAAGCAGGATCATGTTTTCAAGAAGGGGAATGATTTCCCGGCGGAAAACTGACATTAAGGCATTCGGATTTGAATTTAAAATCGCATATCCCATGGATCCTTCTACGAGTTCCTCTTCAAACCATCGATCTTTCATGTTCCAGTCTACGATATCGGGGGAAAAATCCAGATGCCCGGCTTCACGAACACCTTTTATCTCCGTTGCAACGATATCTGCCGGTAAATTCCGATCAAATATTTTAATGACCGAACCTTTTTTGAAATTGAAAATCTTGTAACCTTGATGGATAGAGAGGCATATGTTTCCATAAATCGGCAGGTTTATAATTTCTGCTCCTTTATCAATGCCGAGCTTAATGAGAAACAATTTTTTCAGATTCTTAAGAATCAGATTGGTTTTAAATCCCGACCACAGCACAAGTGATTTGTTTTTAAAGTAAAGGTAATACGCCAACATCGGGATACTCTGATGAACGGCATAGTATTGTCCATTGATTTTTGCGTATGGATGTAACGACGGCATGCTTGATTTTTATAAGCCCTTCAACGCTTTGAAACTTCTTGGCATTTCACTTGAACCCTTAAATTTCTGTGTTAGATTAATCCTTGCATTTCCAAGTGCTGCGCATCCTTTTTATCTCTGCTTCGCTGTAAAAATGCTTCATAAATCTTGAATGGTAAAACCTGTCTAAATAGCGCTTTGGAAACACAACCTCCTGTTTGAATTTCTTATAAAGGGGCGCATATATTTTCTCTTGACCGATATTTGAACTGACCAGCCTGAAGCTTTTTAAGTCCAGGAATTCTGCAAATGCCGTCTCTGCGACGCTGTTCAAATTTTCGAGTCTTATCAGCATCACGTCAAAATTTTCCCCCGGATATATTGCGTATCCTTTTAACGGTTGAAAAGGATGTTCGAACACATCAAATTTCAAGACGCCCTTGAACTCGACGTCAAAGAAGGTAAGCGGTGTATCATGCCGAAAACACTTAAAATAAATGTCTACAAGTTCGTTCAGATTATCCATCTTCACGGTTAAAGGCCCGAATCCGTAATATTCCGATGCAATTTGATACGCTTCATTTTCCTTTATGATGTCGACCTGCAGGTTTTCAAAAAAAGTGGAGATATTTCTTGAAATCGGTTCTCTCATCAGGGATATAATTTTCCATTTTCTGTTTTTAAAACCTTTATCAATCTGCCCGCGGATGAACTGGTTCAACCAGGGTCGCTTTAAATGCGAATATCTTTCAGTCAGAAACAGCTTTTTTCTCTGTGACTCCGTTTCCTTTATGCGCGGCCAGGTCAATATATGGGAATGGTAAACCGGTCGATCCAGGTTCAACACTTTGAAGGAACTAACAATGGTCGAAGAGCCGACCTTGCCCATCTGAAAAATTAATATGGGTGGTTTGTCATAACGCTGTTGTTTTCTTCCCTGCAGAAACGTGTAATGAGTCCTGGCAAGATAGTAATTGCTCTCAGCAACCCTTCTAATATAATTCCCCAATCTGCTCTTTACTTTATCGTGTCGCATATATTGCCGCATGCCTTAATTCAAGGGATGACATCAAACGCATCAATGCTAACCTTTTCTGTACTTACGGTATCTTTGTTTTGACCAACCTCTATGCGGATCTGATGTGCACCTGTAGGCAACCCTGATACAGAAAAAACATCTGTTGGATCGTGGGTGTCTCTGTTAAATTGTTCAATGTACGGCTGCATCACCCCGTCAATGAAGATTTTCGCCTTTCCCCGTCGGCCTGATTCCGTGCCGATCCACCTTATTCCGGTTCCCACAAAGTCCAGTTCAACGCTCGAACCGGGTGCGTCGGATACACTGATGCTATTGGCACTGAATTCTTCGCCGTACTCCATTGCCCATGTTCCACGATGCCTTATAACATCCTCTCGATTGTTTTCGTATCGTACCGGCCGTCTAAGCAATTTCCAATGGTACCCTGAATCAGTAGAGAGAAAAACCGCTTCATCCGATGCGGCAATAATGGTGTTGTCAAGGCGGAATAATGGCGAAAATTTTAAATACTCGATGTTATAATGCTGCGCTATCAATTCCCGGGAAAGTATACTGAAAGACCGGCCGCCATCATTTGTCCGATAGAGCCCCCTTCCTTTCACACTGATGATCATGGTCTTGTCATTTTTATAGTCCGGGGAAATGTTGGCCCCAATAATATTATCGCCTTCCGCAAATATCGGGCTTTCGATTTTCTGCCAGGTATCACCGGCATCAGTCGATTTGTATAATCCTTCTGAACTCCTGCCAAAAAGTGTCCGATCCTGCTTGAAGTCTGGTGAAATCGTTAGTTTGACATCTTTTTTTTCGATCTGGTGAACGATCTCACTTTTACGCCACTCCGCTATGAACTCAAATCCATTAGAAGATTTTGTCCAGGAGTCCCCTCCGTCGGTTGATTTGAAAACACCCAGGCCGCGAACAGATATAAACAAAGTTTTATCAGACGAATAATCCGGAGAGATCACCAGTGCAGGAATCGTCCGCCCAGCCGCATCCCACACTTTTTTATGGGTTTTTCCACCATCGGTAGATCGATAAACCCCGTGCGCCCTGGTGCTGAAAAAGAGCGTCTTATCTTCTTCATAATTTTGCGACATAGCGATGACCGTAGGCCATGGTCTTGTTTTTTCCAGATCCTTAAGCAGCAGGTCATTCCAGGAAAACCGGATTTTCAGTTTAATCATAATCGTATTTAAGAATGCAGACACCTTTTTTCTCAGACCATTATATTTAAGATCTGTTTTCCGCCAGCTTTTCCCGCCATCATCAGATATGAGAAGGTACCCCTTCGATGCCGATAAAATGGTTTTATCTCGACGGTAGGCCGGTGAAAATCGAATATCACTCAGCCTCGTGGTCTTGAGGCCTGAATTGCCTATGATCCAGTTTTTCCCCTTATCGCTGGATATGTAAGCACCGCCACCATAGGTCGTAACAGCGATGGATGTTATTTCCTCCGTAGAAAAGACATCCAACCCCTTGACCAGACTGAGTGGCAGTGTTTCTAACTGCTTCCATTCCTTACCGCCGGTTTTCGAGACAAACAAACCGTCAAATCCTGCAACAAAAAGAGTATTGTCCGCAGTGAAGCGTTTCGAAAGCCGCACGCCCCTAAAATGGGGTGATCGATACTTTTTGGTATCCGCCTGCTTGTCTGTCGTCAGATTTTCTGAAAATAACTGCCATGTCTGAGCACCATCTACTGAAGAAAAAACAGCTTGGTGCCAAGTCGTGACATAAATGCTGACGCTGTCGTTGTCTCTCGATGAAACGGCAAGATCTATGATAGTTTTCTCTGTAATACCGTTGTTTGATTCCACAAAACTGGAACCGCCGTCCACAGATTTAAAAATACCCTTTTCAATTGTTCCAACAAACAGGGTGTTATCCAAATAATACCTGGGAGATGCTGCTATTGCCGTTATGGGACCACTTCCGGGCAACGCGTACTTTTGCTGAATACCCGCTCCTTCGTCAAAAGAAATGTAGATAATACCCTTCTTATCACCGAGAAACATAACGGACTTTTCCGGACTTATGGCTGAGAAGCACATGGATCTGATTCCGGAATAATTTTCGGAAATTCGCTTCCAGTTGTGATCCTGCTTATCTTTTCTCCAGAGTTTCCCCTCGATATCAATGGCAACAACCGCACCGAGCGGAGAAATTTTGATGGTTTTTATATTGTATTCACCCAATCCCTTGTTATCTTTAGCCCACGAATTTCCCCCGTCTTCAGATCGATATATTCCATCGCCCTTGGTTGAAAAAAACAGTGTTTTATCTTCAATGTAATATGGAGAAATGCACACAGAAGAAATCAAATGACTGTTATCCAATCCATTGGCCAATTGCTTCCAGCTATAGCCGCCATCTTCAGATTTGAGCAATTGATCTGAGATGGCAATGAATATCGTGTTGTCATCCCGGCCATAGCTGGGTGAAAGTGTTAAAACATCGGTAGGATCATGTGGTGTATGTGCCAGCACAGCTTTCGCAAAAAACCCGGGCCAACAAATGCAGATGATGAGCAGGGCAAGGTATACCGTGAGATGAATAGGTTTTTTTACTTTAATTCGCATTTAATGCAGTCTTTTTGTAAGAAGGGTTTTCAAAAGGTGAGACAAGGTATGGGCGCGTTCTGATCACGGCTTTTGCATAGGCCTGATCATGATATCGGTAACTTCGGCCGTATGAGGCAATCCCAGGGAATGAATCACGACCGAAGCAACATCTTCAGGCTGCATGAGTTTTTCTGGATTGTAGTTCTTTCCGGACGATGTGTACAATTTCTCTTGCATGGGCGTGGCAGTTTGGCCGGGATACACACTTAAGACACGAACACCATGGGGATTCACTTCACCTCGCAGGCTGTCACTCATGGCTTTTAAAGCATGCTTTGTTGCAGCATACTGGCCCACATTTTCTTTTGATATTAGGCCCACGCTGGAGTTGATGAATACGATCTGTCCTTTCCGTGCTTTTATTGCGGGTAAAAGTTTTTGTGTGAACAGGTAAGGTGCACGAACATTGAGTATGTATTGCCTGTCAAAATCCCCGATTTTCGACGCCTCCATTAGCCCCAGGGAAATAGTGCCGGCACAGTGAATCAACATATCGACATGACCGAATGTTTGAATCATGCCATCCGCTGTGGCGCTGATTTCTTTATCAATGGTCAGGTCTGTCTTAAAACACTTCATTGTGATTTTGTCTGTTTTTGCAGACAGCACCACCTTTTCAAGTTCCTGCATATCGCGTCCGACAAGGCATATGGCTTCAACACCACGAGAAGCCAAACCCAGGGTGATAGCCCGCCCAATACCGGAACTAGCCCCCGTAACGACAACGACCGCTTTTTTGAATATCGACATGGTAACGTATTTCACAGAATCCTTGGACCCTTTTCTCCAACCAAATTTCCGAGACGCTAAATTATGAACATTCCTTCAACAAATTCTCTGCTGTCAAAATATCGGCTATTTTTTTTATCAAATCGAATCTGATCTTTGATTTTTCAGAGATCTCCAACAAAGAATGTTCTCCATCCGACAAATTAAGTGTCCACAGCATCGCCATTTGACTTTCCAGCGTTTCACCTTGTCCACCGATGGCTTTGTATAGTCCCCGCTTACCCAGTTGGGGCTCACATTTTGGATTTGTATTGATCAATGTTTTATTGTTTTCAATAATGTTGAATACTGAAATATACTTATACAACGAATCTTGGAGTGATTCCGGCCGGACAAAATCACTATCATCTGCAGATGTGTGATATTCCGGATAATCACCATAAGATGTTCTCTGAAGACAACCTACCGGCAGATTAAACCCGGGTGAACAATACTGCCTCTCGTCGTAACCATAAGGTATAAACGATTTTATGTCATAAGGGTCACCGGATTCTTTCAATACGTGTTCAACAATCAGATCAATCTGTGCATTGTCCTGACGGCTGCGTTTATAGGTTATCTGTCCAGCATCACCTACACAGGCAGCCACAAGCCCATACTTTATTTTAGACGCACTGGCTTCATTTAAAGCCAGCCATGTGATAGAACCAATTGTTCCGGGAATAAAAAGAAACCGATAGGAATGGCGTAATGAAACCTGCTGGAGCAGCTTGCCGAGCATGGTTAAAAGCACGATTCCTGAAAGATTGTCATTGCATAGAGACGGATGGCAGATATGACAGGACAATAGAACCTCATCCGAACACTGCCCCTGTAAATTATACTCACCATAGGTCAGGTGTCCATCTTCCAAAACAGAATCAATACAAACATCATATGCTTCATCGTCTTTGAATTTCATGAGTTGTCGGTGGCTCACACAAAACCCCCAATTGTCATCGTAGTAGGAGGTTCGGTAGGGTATCCAATCCGGATGATCGGGAAGTGTGTGCAAAAAGGGCTTCAGTTCTTCCAAGGACATCCTTTGGTGAATCGGTGAACTGTAGCCGACAACACAGAGATTTGATGCCTTAAAATCTACAATACGGTTCCCCCTTGAATCTTTTATAAAAGCGTCTTGAATATTCCACTCTTTGGGTACAGTCCAATCAAAAACTGGCGTCCCGCTGGGAATTTCTCTGACGGTGAGTGGAAGATAGGCTCCCAATATATCGAGTGTTTTTCTTACGCCATTTCCGGTGATGCTGCGACATATAGGATAGAGCCGGAGCATCCATTCATGCATTTCTTTGCCGGACACTTTAAGATCGACGTTTTGTTTCAGTTCACTGATATTCATGATGTGATTTCAATATGCAGGGACAAAAATTCGATTGCCGCGCTTCAAGATCATAATCCTGGGTCAATGGATATTTATTTTTCTCATTTGATCATTCAACCAGATAAAATCAGGATAGTTTTTGTCTCTCTCGGAAACAACGGTCACCTTTTGCGGCCAATGGATATCGAAAGCGGGATCGTTCCATCGAACACCGCGGGCAGACTCAGGCGTGTAATATGAAGACATTTGATAAAAAATTTCGCAATTGTCGGTCAGGGTTTGAAATCCCTGTGCAAACCCCTTGGGCACATACATCATTTTTCTATTTTCTTCGGTTAGTTCAACCGATGTCCACCTTTTAAACGTTTCAGACTCGGATCGCAAATCGACGATGACTTCGTAAATAGCCCCCTTTGTACATCTGACAATTTTTATCTCTTCATGGGGTGCTGCCTGATAATGCATCCCCCGCACGGTTCCCCGTTTATTATTAAAAGATATATTGCACTGCACAATTTCAGTATTCAGCTCTTGAGCGGCGAACTCACGCCCGCACCATGCCCGGGAAAAAAATCCGCGTTCATCGGCTATTTTTTCTAATTCAATGACAAAAGAACCCTTGAGCCGTGTTTCCTTAAAAATCATGGATACATTTTCACCCTCGGGATTAATGTTACGAATTGACCGCCCCACTCCCGGATGAACGCCATCTGGCCGATGATCTCATCTTTGAGGTTCCAGGGAAGGATGACCAGATAATCCGGTTTCGTTTCTCTGATCTTGTCCGGATGACAAATAGGAATATGAGTGCCCGGTAAATACAGGTTCTGCTTGTGCGGGCTTCGATCGACCGTATAATCGATGAAATCACTCATTATACCGCAATAATTCAAGAGTGTGTTGCCCTTTGCGGGTGCACCATATCCCACCAGCGTCTTTCCCTCTTGTTTCTTTTCTATGAGAAAGGACAATATCTGTTGCTTCGTTTTTCTAACTTTCGATGCAAACGTCGTATAATGCGTTAAGCGATCGTAACCACCGGAAAGTTCCTTTTGGCGCAATATCTCAACTGGCTGCCCCATTTTTCTGTCGGCATTTTCGATGTGGCATGCATAAATCCGCAAAGATCCACCGTGAGTCGGAAGTTCATCCACATCAAAAATTTTCAAACCATGTTCGTTGAAAATGCGATCGACACTGATAAATGAAAAATAAGAAAAATGCTCATGGTAAATGGTGTCGAACTGATTTTCTTCCATCAGGCGCATTAAATGAGGGAACTCCATGGTAATGACACCTCCGGGCTTTAAAATGATTTTCATTCCTTTAACAAAATCATTTAAATCCGGCACATGCGCCAGCACATTATTGCCGATGAGAAGATCGGCACGCTTTCCTTCCTTGGTCAGCTCGATAGCGGTCTGTTCACCAAAAAATTTAACGATTGTCGGTATTCCCGCCTCGATGGCAACCTCGGCAACGTTTTCTGCCGGTTCAATGCCTATCACGGGAATCTTCTTTTCCTGGAAGTACTGTAAAAGGTACCCATCGTTGCTGGCCAGCTCGACAACAAGACTGTCTTGGTCGTATCCAAAGCGGTCTATCGCCATGTGGGCATAAGATTTTGAGTGGGCAAGCCATGAGTCTGAAAAAGAAGAAAAATACTTGTAATCTGAAAAAATATTTTCGGATGTTTCCATAGCCGGAAGCTGAACCAGTAAACATTGATGACAGACAAAGGCATGCAGGGGGTAAAAGGGCTCAACCTTCAACAACGAATTTTCTGGGATATAGGCATTGGAAAGAGGCGACATGCCCAGGTCCACGAATGTCTGTGTGAGCACTTCGTTGCAAAAACGACATTTGGGTTTAATCATTACAGCATATCCTCATATGTTGATATCTGGTTGACGGCGATTTCCCGAATATCCTTATGTTGATGATAGCCGGCATACCACTCGTTTACCCAATGCAACGCTGTTTTCAGGTCGAGCTTTGATGCCCATCCTAAAATTCTTGTGGCTTTGCTGCAATCTAGCTGCAGGAAATGAGCTTCATGTGGATGGGGCCCCTGATCGAGGTGCCACTTGAAGCGATCTCCCCACAAACGGCCGATCTCACCAACAATCCATGATACGGGTTTGCAGTCTGTGACTGGCGAGCCGAAATTCCACCCTTCGGAAAAGGATTTGTCCGTTTCCCACATTTTTTCCGCCAGGAGTAAATATCCACACAAGGGTTCCAGTACGAACTGCCACGGCCGAATCGAATCGGGGTTTCGAATTTGCAGCGGCCGCCCACCGAAAATCGCCCTGTAGATATCGGGGACCAGCCTGAAATCCGCCCAGTCGCCTCCGCCGATAACATTCCCTGCTCTGACGCTGGCAACACGCACATCGCTGCCGGATTGGCTTTCCGCATGAAAGAAAGACTTACGAAAAGCCGCCGTTACCAGTTCAGCACACCCCTTGCTGCTTGAATACGGATCGTGCCCACCCATGGGATCAACTTCACGGTATCCCCAGACCCATTCCCTGTTTTCATAACATTTGTCGCTCGTTACAATGATAACGACCTTAGTGCAATCCGTCCGGCGGACCACATCAAGGAGATTTGCGGTTCCCATTACGTTTATTTCATAGGTTTCCAACGGGTTCTGGTAGGACTGCTTAACGATCGCCTGGGCAGCCATGTGGATAATGATTTCAGGGCGATGTTTTTTAATGGTCCGGGTCAATTTATCCACGTCCCTGACATCACCGATGGAGGACACTATCCCGCCGGCAATGTCTCCATCTTCGAAAAAGCTGGGCCGGGTTGGTGGGGGAAGGGAATACCCTACGACATTCGCTCCCATTTTCTGCAGCCACAGTGAAAGCCAGCTGCCTTTAAAACCGGTATGGCCGGTCAAAAAAACATTTTTAGCTTTCCAGAAACCTGTATTCATGACCAGATTCTCCAGGGTGCCTTTCCCGAAGTCCACAGGTCTTCCAGCATGTTTTTTTCCTTCAGCGTATCCATGCATGACCAGAATCCATCGTGTTTGAAGCCTAATAGTTGCCCATCGCTGGCAAGTGCTTTTATCGGCTTTCTTTCCCAGATGGTTTCGTCATCATCGATATAATCGATCACGCTTTTATTCAGCACGAAAAAGCCGCCATTTATCCATCCCTCAGCTTCTTGTGATTTTTCATAAAACTGGTCTATTTGGTTGCCGCTGTAAGATATCCTCCCAAACCGGGCAGGTGTCCTGACGGTGGTTACTGTTGCCAATTTGCCATGCGACGCATGAAATTGCAGCAATTCACCGATATTTATATTCGATACACCGTCACCATACGTAAACATAAAGCTCTCATCATCATCTATCCAATCGGCCAAGCGTTTAAGCCTTCCGCCCGTTTTGGTATGTAAGCCGGTATCGATAAGATGAATTTTCCAATTGGGTTGCTTGCCATCATGTATGATTTTTTCTCCCGATGACAGATCGATGGTTATATCGTTGTTGATTGCATAAAAGTTGAGAAAATATTCTTTGATGTAATCACCTTTGTAACCGAGAGCGATGATAAACTCCTTAATATCATGGTGTGCAAATATGTTCATGATATGCCACAATATCGGTTTGCCCCCGATTTCAACCATGGGCTTAGGTTTTATGATAGTTTCTTCCGACAAACGTGTTCCAAAACCGCCAGCGAGTATTATGGCTTTCATACGTTCCGTCCCTATAAATTTGAAATATTGTGGTTTAAGCAGGCTTTCCGGTCTTTCATGCGAAAGACCGGAAAGCTTTTACTACAGTTTGGTTGATCTCAACTTTTACTTTAAGTTAATCGTACCAATAAAACAACCACCGCCGCCACCGCCACCACCGCTGTCACCACCGCCGTCGTCATCGGCGGGCACAACTGTAAAAATCGCGGGACCTGCATGGGAATCACCACTGGGATCCGCGGCTGTAAAAGTGATTGTCTCGGTTCCGGTCCAGGTCGCATTCGGTACGGTAACCGTCGCAACACGACTCGCTGAGATAGAAACCGTCAGAGATACGCTGCCGCTGTAGGTCCAAGTCATCTGATCTGCCGTGTTATCAGTATCTGTCACGTAAGCATTCAGGTCAATGGTTTGAAAATTCCCTCCCGCAGTGATTTG
>Ga0164313_10003208_pt1 | contig 14605 bp, 12 predicted proteins | sample GuaBasSedimGuay4_FD_113735 | JGI IMG/M metagenome (GOLD analysis project Ga0164313, IMG submission 113735) | Subseafloor sediment microbial communities from Guaymas Basin, Gulf of California, Mexico - Guay4, Core 4569-4, 0-3 cm | ecosystem: Environmental > Aquatic > Marine > Hydrothermal vents... | reverse complement strand
GAATTGGTTGAACGTGTATTACGTGGTGGCTACCCGCAAGCGGTTGCACGGCCCACGGCAAAACGTCGCGTAGCCTGGGCTCGACAATACATCGATGCCATTATTCAACGTGATGTCCGCGACGTGGCCGAAATTGACAAACTTGATCAGTTACCACGATTTCTTCACGCCCTGGCGCAAACCGCTGGCCAGATGTGTAACTACGCCGGATTGGGCGGACAAGTCGGTCTGGATGGCAAAACTGTATCTCGCTATATCGGTGTCTTTGAACAGATGTACCTGCTCAAACGCATTGATGTATGGGCACGCAATCGCTTGAAACGTGTCGTCAAAACGCCCAAGCTTCAGTTCATCGATTCCGGTTTATTGGCCATGCTCATCGATGTCAGCCACAAGAATGTTAAGTTGGACAAGACCCGTTTTGGACATGTTCTGGAGAGCTTTGTGTTCGGTGAACTGCTCAAGCACACGACAACGGCTGATGACGACTTTCGGCTACTGTACTATCGGGATGCGGACAAGTTCGAGGTTGATGTCGTGATTGAAAATACGGCGGGTCAACTGGTCGGCGTCGAGGTAAAAGCCTCTGCCACCGTCAAAGAGCGCGATCTGCGTGGATTGAGAAAGCTCGCCAGCCTGGCAGGTGATCAGTTCAAAATGGGTGTGCTGCTGTACGATGGCGATGAAACAATGCCTCTGGGTAATAATATCTGGGCTGCCCCCCTGTCCACATTGTGGGGTCAGAGTAAAGGGACAGAGTAAATAAGGAGCTTTGGGCCTCAGTTGCGGAGTCGATGCACCTGTTCCCTGAATGTTTCGGTTCCTAGTGTAGTGTTGGCGCAGTGCCGGACTTCGGCGTTAACACCTCAATGCCCAGGATCTCTTTGATCAGCTTCCTCCAGGCTAGTTGACGTTGTTTTTTGTCACTACCCAAGTGCAGGTAAAGGGCATGGTGTTGATTTGCATCCAAATCTGCCCAGCCTTTGCATGCAGGAAGTGCCCCATGCATGTGTAATTCAGAGCAATACTGTCAAGCAGTTTGACTGCTGTAGCCGAGGCAATTGGAAATGCCAATATATACTGTTTTTGGTTCAAGTTTCGGTGCAAATGCACAATCCAAACTAATACTGGAGTATTCATGTGTGAACTTACACAGCACAATAGACATATTCTCAAATTGTTGTAAGCAATACTCTTCAGTCAACGTCAGGTAGTTGATCGCTGGTGGAAAAACCTAGCCGGTTTTTATAAAAGTGCTTAGATCTTGTGCCTTAAATATTTAGGCTCCGGCCTCCATCAACCGCAAGCACCTGCCCGGTCACATACGGTGCGTCCAGGCCGAGGTAGGCCACGGCTGATGCTATATCCCGGGGTTCTCCAGCGCGACCCATAACCGTCTTTTTCAATATTGCCTGCTGCTCTTGCCCGCTGGAATCCTGCTCAGGCCACAGAATTGCGCCCGGAGCCACGCCGTTAACGCGAATTTGGGGGCCAAGGTCTTTCGCCAATGCCAGTGTCATCATCTGCAGGCCTGCCTTGGCCATGCAATACACGGCATGACCGTGCATGGGCCGGTTCGCATGAATATCCAGCAGGTTGACAACGCTGCCACCGGCCAAAGCCAGTTCCGGTAACAAGGCCTGGGTCAGAAAAAAAGCTCCACGCAGGTTGCTGTCCATCAGTTCATCCCATTGCTGAGATGTAGTTGAACCGATATCGGTGGGGAAAAACCGGGATGCATTGTTAACCAGCAGGTCCAGCTGACCAGTGCGTGATCTAACCAGGCCCGCCAGCTGCCCGATGTCTTTTTCCTCGCCCAGATCTGCCTGAACAACGATTGCGCTGTCTGCTCTTTCTGCGTTCAGTTTTTCCGCCAACCCGGTGACCGCATCACTGCTTCGGTGATAGTGCAGGAATACATCACAGCCGCGCTGATGTAGCGTTTCTGCAATACAGGCACCAATTCGGCGTGCTGCACCCGTTACAAGTGCAACTCTTACTCTGGACTTTGATGTATCACTCACTGAAACTACCCACCTAATGTGTTCTGCAACGTCTCACAACATCCTGCCCGAACCGCCAGAAGAGCTCAAGTGTCTGAGCGAAACCCTGTCGGGCGTCATCCGGGCAAAGATCGAGCTGAACGGTTCAATTTCATTTTCAGAATACATGGAAATGGCTCTTTATGAACCCGGGCTTGGCTACTACAGTGCCGGATTACAGAAGTTCGGCGAAGGTGGGGATTTCGTAACTGCACCACAGCTTGGCGATGTGTTTGCTCTTTGCCTGGCAAAGCAGGTCGAGCAAATCAGTAATGAAGCAGGCACATATGAAATCATTGAAGCTGGCGCCGGTAGCGGTGTGCTTGCAGCGGACTTACTCAAAGCTCTACAAAACGGCCGACCACCGGCCCGGTACAAAATATTGGAGCGCAGCGCGTATTTGCGGCAGGTTCAACGGGAAACACTGGAACAATCAGTGCCGCAATGGATGGACAGGATCAGCTGGATTGATCAGCCACCGCAGGCAGACTGGCAGGGTGTCTTCATTGCCAACGAGGTTTTGGACGCGTTAACGGTTGACCGGTTTTACTGTGAAAATGGCAGTATCAGGCAAATGCGGGTGGTGAATGGCCGGGACGGTTTCACCTGGGATCTGGCCTCGTTCCCCACTGCCATGGAGGATCAGATCCAGTCCGCTTTAGCCTCTCTCGAAAACCCTCCACCGGATGGCTATCAGTCTGAAATCAACACCCACCTGCCCGCATGGCTTAAAGCCGTCACCGCAAGCCTCAAGAAAGGTGCAGCACTGTTTATCGACTACGGCTACCCGCGACAGGAGTATTACCTTCCGCAACGCCGCACCGGCACGCTGATCTGCCACTACCGGCACCGCGCCCACGATGACCCTTTTGTGTGGCCGGGGTTGACCGATATCTCAGCATCGGTAGATTTTACAGCGCTGGCAGAAGCGGCCGACAGCTGTGGCTTTGAAGTCAGCGGCTATACCAGCCAGGCTATGTTTTTGCTGGGTTGTGGTCTTGAAGATGTCATTCTGGACTTTCAGTCATTATCTGAAAAAGACCGCATAAGAAAAAATATCGAAGTCCGCAAACTGACCTTGCCCGGCGAGATGGGTGAGCGTTTTCAGGTCATGGCTTTGTGCCGTGGATTAGGCAAAGAACTGGCTGAAGACCTTCGTGGATTCAGCCTGCGGGATCTGCGGTACAGACTCTAGTCTTGTCTAAGAACCTGCAAGCGCATGACCGTTGCTGGTAAGTTTTATGCGCGAACAATCCCACGATCCAAACAAATACAGAAAGTATTCGTTTGTGGTCTTGCGCAGCGCAATGGCTATATTCTCAAGTTACTGGGAGCAAAGTACGTCAATTGATGTCGGGTTTTTATTAGTATAAGCACCAAACTAAAAATTCACCGGGGTTTACACCCAGGGGTTCAATACCGGAACCCCTGTTTTGACGAAATCCTTGTGGTTGCGGGTCACAACCGTCAGTTCGCAGATCAGCGCGGTTGCAGCAATTTGTTTGTCCAGGGCATTTTCCGGATGTGGTACCCGAAGCTGCCCCCAAAGCTGTGCAATGTCCTGGTTGATACCAAGTATATGGTCCTGGTAATTGGCCAGTAATTCCCCCAGCCATTTCTCCAACTGATTAGCCTGGCGCGTATCCCCACGATGGCGAATCGATTCAACACCTCGGCGCAGTTCGCCCACGGTTACGACAGAAATGAATACCCGTGACTCGTCTTCGACAGCCTGTTTGAAAAAACGCCGCACCCCAGTGTTTGCCCTGGCTTTTTTACGGGCCTCACTGATGACGTTCGTATCAATCAAATACATGGTTGGTTTCAGGTTTATCCTCAATCCGTTGGAAATCCTCATCCACTCCCACGTTGGGCATGGCTGCAAGCGTTTCGGCAAAGGTCTTCTTCTCCGGCTGCACCAATAGTGATTCCAGCAAGGCCCGATGTTCGGCCTCAGCGCTTCGGCCGTGCCGCGCCGCTCGCTGTTTAAGCGCATCCACGATTCGTTGGTCAAGGTTCCTGACTATAAGATTTGCCACTATTGTTGCCTCAGTTGTTCTCATAAAACTGATATCAATGATATCAATCTAAGTCCATAATTCATAGTGTTACTCAATAGTATGCGAGTCACTCACAAATGAATATCGGTGAATGCCCTTTTATCTTGTAGGTGTTTTCAGACCAATGGCCAATCTTTTACAAACGAGTCTTTTACAAACGAGTCTTTTACAAACGAGTCTTTTACAAAATGGGCACTACAGTGCTCGGAAAAACAACTGGTCCGGTTGATACCCCACAAGAAAATCATTTACATCGATCTCAATGAGGTCATTGCTACCTATCTGAAGAAGGTAATAGGAAACCCTGAACACCCTGTTCATAAACTATTTTTCGATACTTTATTGCAGGAAGAGATCTTATCTGTCTTTGGCCGTGACTTGCCAATGTTCAGTTTCAAGTCATGGCTTTGTGCCGTGGATTAGGCAAAGAACTGGCTGAAGACCTTCGTGGATTCAGCCTGCGGGATCTGCGGTACAGGCTCTAGTCTTGGCTAAGAGCCTGCAATCGCCTGAATTCTGGCTGCACGTAATAATTTACCCACTTCCGGCCCGCTGACTTCCCGCAGATCAAGATCTCTTGCAAGGATGGCGGCTGCCGCCTCAAAGGCGCGAAGCAGGCGGTCGCCCTGTGGATACGGCCGGTCTTCCAGGCCTTTACGGCCCCGGTAATCGGCCTCGCATGCGACAATGAAGTCCGGTAACAATCCGGGTTGACGGAACGCATCCAGCCTTTCCAGCAAGCGCATGACCGTTGCTGGCCGGGCCTCAATGATGCGGTGGCAATCAAGGTGAGACGCACACACCTTTCGCGCCAGGTCATGCACTTTTCCCGGCACCCTGAAACGTTCGCATACCGCATCAACCAATGGTACGCCAGCGGCTTCGTGACCAACATGTGACGGTAGCTTTTGCTGCGGCGTTATACCCTTGCCCAGATCATGCAGCAGCACAGCAAAAACCACAGATGCGGAACGCTCACTTAACCTGGCAGCCTGCTCCAGTGCCATCAGCAAATGCGTACCGGTATCAATTTCAGGATGATATTTTTCTGGCTGGGGCACACCGAAAAGTACATTCACTTCCGGCAGCAAATTTTCCAGCGCACCACAATCACGCAACACGCTGACAAACCGGGACGGGCTTGCCATCGTCATCGCGCGTTCAATTTCCCGCCAGATACGTTCTGCAGCCAGGTGCTGAAGTTCGCCGGAACGGGTAATGTCCCGCATTAATGCCAATGTCGACTCATGCACCCGAAACCCCAGCGGGGCAAAGCGTGCGGCAAAGCGCGCTACCCGCAGAACCCTTAACGGATCCTCTACGAACGCTGCTGATACATGTCGCAGAACCTTTTTTTTCAGGTCCCGCTGGCCATCAAAGGGGTCAATAAGACCGCCCTGCTCGTCCCGGGCAATGGCATTGATGGTTAAATCGCGGCGTTCAAGATCCTCCTCCAACGTCACGCCCGGATGAAAATCTACATTAAAACCGTGGTAACCGTGGCCTTGCTTTTTCTCGGTGCGCGCGAGCGCATACTCCTCACCATTCCCGGGATGAAGAAAAACCGGGAAAGAAGCACCCACCTGTTTGAAACCAATGTCCAGCATGTCCTGCGGTGTGCTGCCGACAACCACCCAATCATGCTCTTTAACAGCAAGCCCCAGCAAATCGTCGCGGACAGCACCCCCCACCAGGTAAGTAATGGCGCCAGGCGGCGACGTATACGGTTTGTCAGCCATTGCGACGTGGCTGTTCGCGGCAGGCCTGCAAGCGCCGCTGTTGAACCGAACCTGTGAGGTAGTCGGGAACCACCGTATCGATTGAGCGCGGGGCAATACCAAAATAGGCAAAACCATTTGTTTCGGTGGTGTTGTCCGTCTGTAACGAACGATAATTATCCATGGAAAATGGCTTACCGGGCACAAGACCCATCACCAGTGCCATCGAGGCCGATAACGGTTTGGGTAAACCAATGATCCGCCGTTTCAGACCCAGGGTAGCGGCTGTCCATTCAACAATTTCTTTTAGTGTGTAGCTCTTTGGCCCACCCAGTTCATAGCTTTTACCCCAGGTCATGGGGTCGTCCAGCGCCGCTGCCATAACGGCTGCCACATCGACTGCATACACCGGCTGTAAACGCGCCTTGGGACAGGCAAGCGGCATCATCCATGACAATTGCAGCATGGTAGAAAAACGGTTAAAGAAGCTGTCACCGCGACCGAAAATCACGGATGGCTGAAATATGCTTACGTTTAGCCCGGAAGCTTCGCCTAATAACGCTTCCGCCTCACCTTTACTCTTCAGGTAGTAACTACTGCCTTTTCCGGCGTTCAGGGCGCTGACGTGCAACAGGCGTGTCACACCCGCCTGCTGACAAGCCTTGATAATGGCCCGGGTAATTTCGACGTGCACCTTTTGAAAGCCTTTTCCACCGCCACCGTTTTCGTTCAGAATACCGGCCATACTCACCACGGCGTCTGCACCTTCAAATTCTTTCGCCAGCGCGTCAGCGTCATACACATCAGCCTGTACCAGTTCAACACCGGGTAGCATGACAATATTGCCATGCCGGCTTGCTGCGCGGGTCAACACCACGCACTGGTGCCCGTCTGCTACCAGCGCATTCAACACATAACGGCCAAAGAACCCGCCCGCGCCTATCAATACAATTCGCATATCGAAACCTCAGTCATTACACACCACCCCAGTGTTGCCCTTCACACCTATTTTACCGGATTCAATGTCCGGCATGCGCATGGAAATCCGTTTGACTTCTCCACCCATGCGCCAATCATAAATGGTTGTGAAAGCCAGAACTCTCGGGATGTAGTCGCGTGTCTCGAAATAAGGCAGCGTTTCAATCCAGATTGCAGCCTCGCCCATTGGGCGTTTGTCCAGCCAGCGCTTGACCGGGCTTGGGCCGGCGTTATAAACACCTGAGACCAATACCGGGTTGTGACGGTATTCCTGCAATATATCTCCCAGCAGTGCCGTTCCAATGGGCAGATTGGTTCCAGCCGATTTCAAACCGCTACTGCCGGTCCAGGTAATGCCATGTTTTTTTGCCACACTTTTGCCGGTCGCGGGCGTTATTTGCATCAGGCCCAGGGCATTGGCAGAGGAGCGTGCATTTTCAACCATGGCACTTTCCGCACGAATGATTCCGTAGACCCAGGCCGGATCCAGATTGTTCCGGGCTGCTTCGTGTCTGATCTCCTTTTCCCATAACAAGGGGAAACGCCATTCATAAAAACGCAGATCACCGCTGTTTCCCAAGGCGAAAATAGCCCGGTCATACCAGCCCTCGTTATGTGCCAGTGCCGCCGCGCTCTTAATTTCTATTGGCGGCAATCTCCGAATCGCCATCGACCACTCCTGGCTTGCCCAGTTAACGAGATCTGCTTTTCTCAGTTCAAGCGCTCGCTTGAAACCACTTTTTTCGCGAATGCGCCCGATTTCCTGTTCATCAGTGGGCGGCTCAAGCGGGCAGATATTGTACTCCAGGCCAAGTTCATCAGCCGCCAGGAAACCATAATAATTGGCCTCGGTAGCGAGGCTCTGCAATGAAGCAGAAGGCACTTTCAGGATTTGGCCTGAACGTAACTCCGCCTGTGCCAGCCAGTAGCGCCAACGGCTGTCATTGCGGGTTTCATCCGGCAATTGTGCAATCACGGTCTTCAAGCCACTCCAGTCACCCTCACTTAACAGAAACCGTGACCACCATTCCAGTAGTTGTGCATCACGGTAGACCGCTGGTACACGCTGCATATGCACCGCGGTATCTTTTTCCAGAGCAACCGCTGAATACAGTGCAATATCGCGTAGCAACGTCGCCCTGAGTGTATCGCTCCAGTTGAACTGGTTCTCAAGAAGCTGGAACTTCTCCGCGGCCATCTGTGTGTCTTTTCGCGCAAGGCGACGCACTGAGATGGCTGTGATCATGCGGGTGGTTTCGTTATCCGGCCAGCGGCGTGCGCGTTCCAGCCGGGAGTAGCCCGTGCTGTTCAATTTTTGCCAGTCTTTCAACCAGCGTCGCTCATTTTTTGGAATAAAACGTGCAAGATAAATGGTCAGACGAGGATTACCTGCCTCAATCGCCAACCTGATCCGTTCCCATGCAAGGCTGGGTGGAATTCCATCATTTTTTATCAACCATGCGAACACGGGATCGCACTCGTCCGGCTGTGATTTACCCACCGCCCACAAACTTTGTGCTTCTGTCAGCAACCCTTCAGTTTGTTTCAGAATAATTTGCCCACGCGCACGCTGACATCGCAAGACCGTGTTGGTCACACCTTCTGAATGATTCAGCAAGTCTGCCCAGCGCCCTCTTATTGCCAGCGATTTTAGCCAGCTACGCCGCAAACCCGTCGCAAATGCCCAGTCTTCATGGCTGGCAAGAAACTCTGCCATCTGATCCACCGCAATGGTTGCGCGGCGATTTCGATAGTCCTCATACTCCAGGTATGGGTAAAGCACATAGCCCTCAAGATTCTGTTTGTGCTTTGCAAAAGTAGCATGATCACCACGACTCGCTGCATTCCATGCCGCTTTGAACTGCTCAATTTCGACATTGGAAGCAGAGGCCGGACCGGGAGCCTGGCAGCATAAAATAAGCAAAATGATAAGTTGTCTTAACTGCATTTTGTTTATTTGAGGAAAGTACTTCATGGACAGGTCTAATCTATGCAAATGAAGACAACTCGGCAAGCCAAATAACCATTTATTTTCATGCTTTGGGTGACATTTGCACTGGCGGGGATTTTTGCGTGCATCATCACGGGCTACCTCAGCATCGGCTGCAGGCCCCCGTTGGTCCTGGTCTAAGCGGCATCACATGCAGCCATGATCCGCCCGCTTGCAACATCAGAATTCACACGGTCAAGCCCGACCAGGCTGGCTTTTACAGCGTTGTAGCTGATCATCTGGTATTCACGATTTTCGGGGAATAACGTCGTCCTGTAAGTATTGATCAACAGACTGGTAATCAGGCGTGTCCGGATCAGGTCGATCAACAGTTTCATTTCTATTTGCTGCAGCGGACAAACAGTGTGATAACCCGCGATCAATGGCAATGCACCGGCAAGCGGATCCTCACCGGCACAAAGTTGATACGCCGCTGCCACGGCCACATCAATGATCAATGGTGATTTGACCAGGTCGCCAAAATCGATAATGCCAGCAATTTTTTGCGGGTCTGATTGATCCAGCAACACGTTCCCCGGGTTCAGGTCGTTGTAAATCACTTGAGTGCGCAGAGTCGTCAACACGGGTTGCACAAACTTGTCAAAACGGTCCAGGACCTGTTTGATCAAATCACTGGTGTTTGATTCTTCAATATGAGGTAACAGTTCCCGCAGGCTTCCCGCGCGTTTCATGTCCCATAATCCGGGTGGATTGGATCCCGGATGGTCAAATCCTCTCAGTGCCCGCCCGAGACGTGCCAGAATCGCACCAAGCTCGCCGGCCAGTTCCTGACCGGCGTTGATATCATGCATCGGCATGCCATCCAGCCAACTGAGGACACGAACAATATGACTCCTGCCAGCATGGTCCACGCTGGCATATAGCTGTCCACTGACAGCCGGGAAAACCCGCGGTATTGGCAGGGAAGTATCCTGCTCAGCCACATAACGCAGGGCTTCGTTCTGAAAATCGGCGGCTTGTTGTTGTTCTGCGTGATTGGCGATCTTTAGTGTAAACCGTTTGCCTTCCCGCGTTTCCAGGCAGAAGTTCTGATCTTTGTCACTGGCCAGCAGGCTGGCCCGGGCATGGATACCAAAGTGTTCAATGGCGATACTCTCAGCATCCGCGAGTTCAAAGCCCGGTGGCGTACTGGTCATTAAATTGAGGATATCTGCTTGCACAATCAACCCAGCGGCAAGCTGATGACCGTGCTGGCACCACCACCGGCAGGATTTAGTATCTTGATTCGGCCGTCATGGTCACTGACAATTTTGCGGCAAATAGCGAGGCCGAGACCACTGCCACCGGTCTTGAATGTGACATATGGCTCGAAAGGTTTTTCCAGAACCATTTCCGGATAGCCAGGGCCATGGTCACTGACCTCCATCTGCAACCACATCTGGCCTGCCTTGTTGATGACCTGTGTCTGGATGCTGACTTCTGCCTGCTGCCCTTTCTCCACCGCTTCGCTGGAATTCGCAACCAGGTTGTGCAGCAACTGGCGTATCTGTCCACCGTCAGCAGACAGCCCGGGTGGACCCGGAACAAGATCAAGGTCAAATTTCACATGCTGGTCCTGATGCTGATACAAGGCCACAATATCACGTACCAGTTCATCCAGCGCAAGTGGAGTACGCTCCAGTTTTGGCTGACTGGCGTAATCGCCAAATGCATCAACCAGGGAGCGCAAGGCTTCGACCTGCGAAACTATCGTCCCGGTAGCCCGGCCCAGCATATCGCCATCTTTGTCATCCAGCTTGTCCAGCAGTTTCATTTGCAGGCGTTCTGCCGCCAGCCGGATGGGGGTCAGGGGGTTTTTGACCTCATGCGCCAGTCGACGTGCAACTTCGGCCCAGGCCGCTTCACGCTGTGCCTGGTTGAGTATGGTCACATCATCAAATACCACCACCGTACCGCCTTGCTCAGAAGCCTTTGTACCCAGGCGGGAACCACGCACCAATAAGACCAGGGCCTGTTCCGAATCGTGAGCACTGCGCTGGAGGCGAATCTCACGCTGCCATTCAGCCGGCCCCCGCCCCATTTGACGGTCGACCAAATCAGCCAGTGGCGTCAGGAAAGGCACCTTCCCGGCCAGTTCAGGCAGTGTGTGCCCTGAGAAAAACCCGCTGTGCAAGCCCAGTATCTCTTCGGCAGCAGTATTGGATGTCACCACACGCTGCTCATTATCCAGTGTTAGTACACCGGCCGTCAGGCTACCCAGTACAGTTGCCAGATACTCACCCTGGGATTGCAAGGCTGCCCGACTGCGCTCGGCCTCACGACTTGCGGCGGTCAGGGCCTCGGTCATTTCATTGAATGATTGCACCAGAAAACCCAGTTCATCACGATCTCCTGCCTGCACCTCATGCGCGAGGTCACCGGCAGCAACTTCGCGGGTTGCAAGCGCCAGCTTTGATATGGGTGTGACCATTCGGCGTGCAACATTCAAAGCAGCCAGGATGGCCATCAGTATGGTCAGTAGCAAAACCAGTGACAGGATCAGGATGAAACTCTGTTTCAATGCTGTGCGCAGAAAGCTGATGTTCTGGTAGCGGCGATACTCTTTTTGTATCTGATCGGTCAGCGACGTAATAGATTCCGGTAATGGATAAATTGCCTGCAACAGGTAGTCCTGCGTACCCGGCAAGCCGCGTGGCAAGCGCTGGATCACACGGATTCTCAAAATACCATCCGCGACCGGTTCCGCCGCTGCGTATTCGCCCTGATCCAACGCCTGTGACAATGAGTAATCACCCGGCCGCTCAGGTAAATCAGCGAGGATATTGATGTTGGCGCTGGCCACCAACCGGCCATTGGTTGTCAACACTGAGAGCTCCAGCGGCCCGGCTGTACTGACATGCCGCAACAAGGTGCGCCTGATAGCTTCAACATCATCATCAGGGTTACTGATTTCCCTGCCAAGACGCCGAACCTGGTTGCGCACTTCCAAAGTGCGGTTTTCAAGAAACTGCTGCCCCAATGTCAGGGAATCAGCGAGTGCCGCCTCAACACCGACGTCAAACCAGTTGTCGATGGTACGGGTCAGAAAATAGGCGGAGAAAAAATAAACAATCAACGCTGGTGGCAGCGACAGGAGCAGGAAATTTCGTACCCAGCGAGCAGACAACAATGCTCCCGGCACCTGGGTGCGGACATTTCTTGCCAATGAAATAACCCGATGCAAAATAGCCGCCACCACCACCAATAAAGCGAAAATGGTCAGTGCTAATACCCATACATACGGCTGGCCGGTACCGCCGGCATCACGCTCTACGTTGCTGACAAGAATCAGCGCAGCAAACAGAGCTGTCAGCGCCACCACCACCGGCAGCACTTTCAATATAAAACGTCTTACACGCTTACTTTGAAAGGCCAAACCGACCACTCCGAATCGTGCCGCCACTGGGATGAAAACAAAGCCGGCAACTGCATCGGTGCAGGCAGCATACTTTCGTCCAGGCGGGTCCGTGTTCGTAATTCATAGTTCCCCACTGGCAGCGGTCCGGTGGGCAACTGCAGATTCAGGCCATCAATGGCTGCGAACACATGGCGCAAGCGGGAATACGTTTGCGATTTTTCTGATACCCCATCAGTCAATTGATAACGCTCACTTAACGGCAGATAGCGGATGTTAAATCGCCTTGCCTCTGAACGGGCCAGGGTCATGCTGTTGTCATTGCGCAGCTCCAGGTCAATACTGATGGTCAATGTGACCCCATGGTGCAGTGCCTCCATTGCCTGCTGGCTCAGGTGCAGATCCTGACGCAACCCTATGTCAAGTGACTGATACCCGCGACTGACCGAAACTTCCTTGATGACAAAACCATAGCCAAGCGTTTGCTGCTCACAACCGGCAAGCAAAATCACGGCAAGCAAAATTAGCCGGGTGCTAAGCAGATTTGCGCAATACCGCATAGAAAAACCCGTCCATTTGCGCTTCACCAGGCATGATCTGGCTCCCAAAGGCAAGTTTGGTGCCCCAATCAGCATTTATGGTCACCAGTTCAGCATCTTCATGTTGTTCCAGAAAACCCCGTATTTGCAATTCATTTTCACGCTTCAATATAGAACAAGTTGCATAGACAAACACCCCACCAGGTTCCAGCAGGCCCCATAAGGAAGCCAGCAACCTGTACTGGGTTTGCACCACGGCATCAACCTGATCCCGGCTGCGCAGCCATTTGATTTCCGGGTGCCTGCGAATGACACCCGTTGCACTGCAGGGTGCGTCCAGCAAAATCTTGTCAAACCTGGTGCCGTCCCACCAGTCTTCGGGTGTTTCTGCGTCCCCAACAACGGTTTTAGCGGCCAATGACAGGCGCTCCATATTTTGATGAATCTGATCGACACGAGCTGCTCGTTTATCCAACAAAGTCAGTTTGATCTCAGGGCATGTCTCCAGTAAATGGGCTGACTTCCCTCCCGGCGCGGCACATGCATCCAGAATCCGCTCGCCTGCAACGGGATTCAACAGATCCCTGGCCAGTTGTGCAGCCGGATCCTGTACCGATAGCCAGCCTTTTTCAAAGCCCGGGATTTTTGTAACCGCAGTTGCTGGCGTGATGCACAGGGCGTCTCTTGCATCAGGATGGTCGGTGGTTTCAAAGCCGGCAAGCTTCAATTGCTTGCGTAGCGTGACTTCGTTGGCTTGTTGCCTGTTGATCCTGAGCCACAGGGGCGCCTGTTGATTGTTTGCAGCGAAAATATCCTGCCAGGAATCCGGCCAATCCCGCTTGATTTCATCCCGCAACCAGCGCGGGTGTGCAAATCGCGCCTCGTGCTGATCCAGATTCGCCAATAGTGACTGTTGCTCCCGTTGGAAACGTCTCAGAATCGCGTTAACCAGGCCAACTGCCCATGGTTTGCCCAGTAAACGTGCACATTCCGCAGTTTCATTCACGGCTGCGTGGCTGGCGGTCTGGTCATGCCAGAGTTGCTGTAAGCCAATTAAAACCAACCGGCGGATGTCACGGTCACGCTGCTTGAGTGGTTTGGAAAACAATTGCGCCGCCAGCCATTCCAGTGCGGTTAACCAGCGTAAAACCCCATAAGCCAGGTGCCGGGCGAGTGCATTGTCCCGGCTGTCACGCAGGCCCGACAATCCAGTGCTGTCTGCGAGGCTTTTGTGCTCATCGAGCACTTCAGTTAGTGCCAACAATGCGGCAATGCGTGGGTTCTGCCTGGCTTTGTGCTTTATTTTCATTCCAGTATCCGGTGTGCGTTCAGGTATTCCGCGGCGCACATACGCTGCCCGCCTGCGCGCTGAATTTCAAGTACATTTAAAGCTCTGTCTGCTGTTCCAATCATAATTCTGCCGCCGTCCTCAATCACTTCCCCCGGCCCTAATTCCACCCTGGCATCGACCACTTCAGCCTTCCAGATACGTAATCGCCGGTCACCCAGCACACACCAGGAAACAGGCCAGGGGTTAAACGCCCGGACCTCGCGTTGCAGAACTTCTGCCGGCTTGCTCCAATCCAGCTCTGCTTCTGCTTTGCTCAGTTTACCTGCATAAACCGCCTTGCCGTTATCTTGTATAACCGGCTCCGGCAGTCGATTTTCAACCGCAAGGTTCAGACAATGCTGCAAAGCCTGCCCACCAAGCCCGGCCAACCTGTCATGCAATATTTCAGCATTATCGTGTGTTCCAATTTCTGTTGACAGGCAATAATAAACCGGGCCGGTGTCGAGACTGACCTCCATCTGCATAATACAAACACCGGTTTGTTCATCACCTGCTTCGATAGCGCGTTGAATTGGTGCAGCGCCACGCCACCGGGGTAACAGGGAAGCATGTATATTCCAGCATCCCAGACG
>Ga0164313_10003206_pt1 | contig 14611 bp, 11 predicted proteins | sample GuaBasSedimGuay4_FD_113735 | JGI IMG/M metagenome (GOLD analysis project Ga0164313, IMG submission 113735) | Subseafloor sediment microbial communities from Guaymas Basin, Gulf of California, Mexico - Guay4, Core 4569-4, 0-3 cm | ecosystem: Environmental > Aquatic > Marine > Hydrothermal vents... | reverse complement strand
GGATGGCGGCGCGGGCCGTGGCCGGGTCTTCGTTCGCCGCCAGCTCGGTCAGCGGGGCAATTGATTCCGCTGACTGTCGTCGTCCGAGTGAGCCGATAAGCCCAACCCGCAGGTCACCCTCGGTTCTATCGATGGCGGCAAGAAAGAGTCTGACCACCAATTCGGAATCGAGGGCCTCGAGTATCCGCCTGGTTCGATGGGAAAGGGCGGGGTCGATCAGGTAAGGCCCGAGCGTTTCCGCCGAAGCGGGACTGGCCACTAGTTCGAGCATGCGCAGAATCTGGATACGCCCCGCCGGCGATACACCCGGTCGATCGAGCAGGTTCAGGAGGACGGTTTCGGCTTCGATACGTTGTGGGAAGGAAAGCCCGCGCAGCGATTCCGTGGCCTCGGCGAAGGGGCTGAAATCGTCTCCGTTGGAATAGGTCAGAACGGCTGGCTTCAGGGTATCAAATGCCGCGATTTCCCCGGCGGCTGTGGGGTTGCTGTCGACGGCCAGAAGCCCGATGATGATCACCGCAATCATCCGGTAGTGGGAACGGGCGACTCTTACTTTCTGCCGGGTCAGAGCGTCCATGGTTGGCGGCAGGCGCGACCGAGGAGTGCTGAAGCCCCCGGGTCATCGATGATGGTTTCCGTGTCCGGGTCCCAGTGTATCCGGCGGCCGGTCAGCATGGCGATCTGGCCGAGGTGGCCGACACTGGCGGAGCGGTGGGATATTTCAGCCGGTGCAATCGTAACCTGGCGGTTCCTGACGCATTCGATGAAATCCCCGCGATGGTCACGGCTGAAGGTGAGCCTGGTTTCCCCCGGCCCGATCCGCTCGTGAATCAGACCGGCGGGCTCCGACTTGAACCCGCCGCGGGTCACCCAGATCCAGCCCTTGTCGCCGATCCACCGGGTGCCCATGTTCATCGGTTGCTGCGAACTATTGGCCACGATCATCTCGACCCCGTTGGCGTACCGGCAGGTGAAGCGGTAAGCGATGGGGGCGTTGAAGACCGCCCCGCCCGGGAATTCTCCGCTACCTTGCACTGAGACGGGTCCGGTCCGGTCGAGGTCGAGTCCCCAGTGTGCAATGTCGGCGTGATGACCGATCCAGTCCAGCATCTGGCCTCCGCCCCAGGCCAGGACCCAACGCCAGTCCCAGTGAGCGACGCCCCGGTAGGGCGTCCAGGGCGCAGGGCCAAGCCACCTGTTCCAATCGAGATTGGGTGGGGGGGGCTGGACCGGCGGGTCCTCGCGGAAATGTCCGTCCGGCAGCCCCACCTCAACTGTATGGACTTTTCCGATACGACCATTGCGAACGAGTTCGCAGGCAATATGGAAATTTTCCTCCGACCTCTGCCAACTCCCGGTCTGCCAGACCCGTCCGTACCTCGATACGGCGTCGCACATGGCGCGCCCGGCCTTCAGATCGTGTGAAAACGGCTTCTCCCCGTAGATATCCAATCCGCCGCGGGCGGCGGTGATGGCGGCAACGGCGTGCCAGTGGTCCGGGGTGGCGATCGATACGGCATCGAGACCGGGGTGGGCGATGAGATCCCGGAAATCGGCATAGGGGGTGCAGTCCTCATTCCCGTACTGGTCGTTGACCATCATGCGTCCCTTTTCGAGCCGATCGTGGTCGATATCGCAGACGGCAACGAACTGGACATCGTCCCGGCCCAGGAAACCCTCCATGTTGTTCGTGCCCATGCTTCCCAGTCCGATCGCTCCGAGAACGATGCGGTTGCTGGGAGCGTTGGCTCCGAAAACCGAGGACGGAACGATGGTCGGAAAGGCGAGGGCGGCGCCCGTGCCCATGGCTGCGCGCTTGAGGAAGGCCCGCCTGGTCAAGGCCGGATCCGGGGAGTTCAGTCGGTCAGAGGGTCGATGCCCGCTCATACACCCCAACCCGATTGGTATTGCTTGGTGACGAAGCGATTGGCGTCCGGGAAATTGGTCACCTCCATCTTCTCGCTATCCCATTCGAGGCGACGCTTGGTGCGGACGGCCAGGTTTCCGAGCAGGACGGTCTCGGTGAATGGTCCGGAATAGTCAAAGTTTGAACCGCACATCTCTCCGCCTTTGCAGGCCCGGATCCACTCCTCGAAGTGACCGCCTTTGACTCTCGGGTGGGCTTTCGGAATCCTGGTCTGCAGCACCTCCTGCATGGCGGATTCCGGTGCGATTCGGACGGTGCCCGCATAGCTGTTCGAGACGATGGTGGCTTTCTCACCGATAATGAATGCGCCGCCGCTCCGGTCGAAATCCTGGTCCGGGCTGACATCTGCGGGCAACGGTGGCTGGAGGTCTCCGTCGTACCATGTCGCCGTGACTGGCGGCATCGGTCCGCGGGCGGGGAACTGGTAAGTGACTATCGAGGCGGTGGGTGCGGTCTCTTCGTTTACCGGGGTGGCTATGGCTTCGACCGATGTGGGTGCGCCCAGGTTCAGTCCCCAATAGGCGGCGTCCATGATGTGACAGGCCATGTCTCCGAGGGCGCCGGTACCGAAGTTCCAGAACCCTCTCCAATTGAAAGGCACATAGGCGGGGTCGTAGGGACGCCGGGGTGCGACCCCAAGCCATAGATCCCAATCCAGAGTCTGCGGAATTACCGGTATGAACCGGGAGTGATCCGGGCGGTCGATCCCTTGGGGCCAGATCGGTCGGTTGGTCCAGAACTGGACCTCGCGGACCGGTCCGATCGCGCCGGCCTCGATCCATTCCCTGACCAGGCGAGTGCCTTCGTTGGCGTGTCCCTGGTTACCCATCTGGGTGACGACGCCGTTTTTCCCGGCTTCGAGCCTGAGTTTCCGGGCTTCCCAGATGGTATGGGTGAGCGGTTTCTCGACCAGAACATGCTTGCCCATTCGGATGGCCATCAGAGCCGGAGCAAAATGCATGTGATCCGGCGTGGAAATGGTTACCGCATCGATTTCCGAACCCATTTCGTCGAGCATTGTCCGGAAGTCCCGGTAGCGTTTGGCATCCGGATTTGCTTCATATGATTCGGCGGCTCGCTCGTCGTCCACATCGCAGAGGGCGACGATCTTCTCGTTCTTGACGCCGTCCACAGCTGCCCTCCCGCGACCGCCGACGCCGATGCAGGCGACACGAAGTCTGTTGGCGTCCTCATTGAGGATGGCCGGGGCGCTGGGCCCGGGTTCATCCTGCGCCTGAAGCACTCTCGGTAGAACGGCCGGAACCGCGGCCACGGCGGCGGCAGTCTTGATGAAATGACGGCGGGAAACGTCGGTCTGGGTCATGGCTGGAGACTGTTCAGGTTATCCTGTAATTGATTCTTGTGCGGCACGATCCTCCCTGGCGAGCCTTAGAGACTGTCTTAAAAATCTCAAGGCATGTCGCAGAGGGTGATTTTGGCTGTTGGGCAAGGCGGCCGCGAGGCGTCCGGGCCTGTGCGGCCCTGGTCCTCGTGGGCAACGCCGGCCACAGCCAAAAGCACCTCTGCCCAAAGGGTTTGGACAGAAACGACCACGGCGCGGCGTTGCCACCAGAAGAGATAGCCCTAAAGGGATACCCCATTCCGGTTGCGCCTTGCGGCGAGGCCTTTTCTGTTCAAACGACATACCTTGCGACTTTAAAGACAGTCTCTAAGCGTCGAGGATTCGGTGACATCTGTCCAGATTCATCGCCATTGCGCAAGGCGCACCGCCCAAACGCGTTGGTTGAATCGGGTCTATTTTTTCATCAGGACGAGATTCCGTTCGGACAATGCCCGGGTGTAATCGCCCGGTGTTCTGGCGATTCGGAACACCTGGCGGATCTTGTCCTTCACCACCCGATAGGGCCCTGTCTTGTTCCGGATTTCGGTCGGCAGGAAGGAAAAGTGGAATATCCGTGCGGTTTTGAATCCGGTCTTTTCGGCCAGGGCGATCACCTTTTCCGGGTGCATGTCCTTTTCGGTGATGTCGAACTCCTCGATGGCGCGACGCGAGTCCTGCGTTCTTGAATGCCCGGCGCCCGGTTCGAGAGTGATGCACACGCCTCCTGGTTTCAGCGCCTTGTAGACCGAGTTCAAAGCCTTTGGGCCGTCGATCGCATGGTGCAGGGAGTCGTAAAAGACGGCGCAATCGAATTCGCGGTCAAAGGTAAGCCCTTCAAAATCAGAAACCAGGAAATTGAGGTTTTCCGCCTCGTATCTCTCTCGATTCTTCTCGGCCAGAGCGATCATCTGGGGTGAGATGTCGACACCGGTGACCCGATAGCCCCGTTTGGCCAGGAAGACGCTGGTCCATCCGGTGCCCACACCGAGGTCGAGCAGACGGCAGGGCGAGGAAGGCAGAAGGGTCATGATAAAGCCGAGATCGATCAAGTAACGGCTGCAATCGGCGTCGGAAAAGGGCTTGTTGAAAGCGTGGACCTTCCCTTCGGACCCCAGATTCTCCAGATATTCGATCTCTCCTTGTTTCGACATACTCAGTATTTGGGATCCGTACTCATCACGCGAGGCTTTCGTGCCGTGAAGAAGATTCTTCGAAAGGGAAAAAGGACCTTGCCGTTACCGGCGATCGGATAGGCATCGACGATCTGCTCCAACACGAGGTCGGCAAAACGGTTTCTCGCTTTCAAATCGGGTAGTGCGCTAAGGAAATGTTTCATGCCCGTGCTCTTGTACCACTCGATCAGATCGCGCTGGGACTCAAGAATATGTATATAGGTCGTGATCCATAGATCAGTATTCAATCCGTGCTTCGAGAGGATTTCGTAGTAGAACGCGGGCTCTCGATATTGAATCATTCCCATGCAGGCGGCGGTCCGATCAGACCATTCCTCCCGACGAGCCACTTCAACCGTTGCCCGTTGGATCGGGGACGCGTCGTTTCCGGGAACTTGCACCGCGAGGATTCCGTTTGGGGATAGATGGTCGACAAGGCGTTCGATAAGCACCTCCTGGTTCGGTATCCACTGCAGAACAGCGTTTGAATAGATGACATCGTAGCTGCCTTCGTATTTGTGGGTCGCCGCATCGCCGCAGATCCATGCACCGCCCGGAAAGGCAGTCTTCGCCTTTTCGATCATCTCGGGCGAACTGTCCAACCCGGTGATTTCGGCCGATGTGAATCGATCACCGAGGACGCGGGTGCTGTTTCCCGGACCGCAACCGATATCGATCACCCGTTTCGGATCGGTCGTCTGGATTCTGGCCACCAGATCGTGCGATGGCCGGGTGCGTTCGGTTTCGAATTTCAGGTAGAGATCGGGATTCCAGGTATCCATCGTGAACGGGTGATTGAATGTGGGCATCAGGCGCGCGACAGGAAATAGGCGTCCATCCCGTCGAGAATCATCTGGACCGAGAGCATGATCAGGATCATGCCCATCAGGCGCTCGAGGGCGACCGCTCCTCGATGCCCCAGAAAAGAGAAGATGAATGGTGAAGCCACCAGCAGGATGGCGGAGGCCGCTGAGGCGATCAGGACGGCGGACGAGACCTCCAGGAGGGGTTGCTTCTCGGAAAAGAGAATGACCATTGAGATGGCGCTGGGACCCGCAATGAGCGGCATGGCGATCGGGACGATCAGCGGTGAATCGGTACTCTCTTCATCGATGACCCGCCGGGAAGGGAAAAGCATGCCGAGAGCGATCAGGAACAGGACAATCCCACCCGCAAGTCGGAGGGCGTGCTCTTCGAGTCCCAGCACGTTCAGGAGGGGACCGCCAACGAAGACGGCTGCAAGGAGAATTCCGGTGGCGATGCCGGCTTCCCGCAGGATGACCCACTTCCGCCGTTGCGAGGGGATACCGGCCAGGATGGTATTGACCACGATCAGATTCCCGAAGGGGTCCATGATCAAGAAAAGAAGAAGAGCGAGTGAAATCATGATTCCGTGTCCTGGTGGATGATAATTACTCGCCGTCGAAATAGTCGAGGCCTTCGGACCGGATCAATTCTCGAAAGGCACCGTTCCTTTTTCGTTTACGGTATATCCCCATTTCTCGAGATAGGCCGAGCTCGGCAAGAATTCATCGCCAAGTCGTTCGATTTTCGCAGTCAGCTTCCCATCCAGTTCTTCACGAATCTCGGCCGATGCCGGGTCTTCGACCAGGTTACACATCTGGAAGGGATCCACCTCGTTGTTGTATAAGAGCCAGGGGCCGTCGAGATCGCGAACGTATGTATGACGCCTGGTGCGCAGTCCGCGAAATTCCTTTCCGCCGTGGTCCTGCCGGGTCCACTGTCCGAAAGGGTGAGCACAGGTAAGGAGCGCAGCGTTGTCGGGGGCAGGGGTTTCTCCGCGGATGAATCCTGAATAATTCAGTCCTTCCACCGAGTCAGGGACAGGCAAACCAGCGAGCCCGAGCAGGGTGGGCATGACGTCGGTTGTCGTGATCACCGCGTCCGTCTCTCCCTGTTTCCAATTTGGAAGTTTCGGATATCTCAGGAGGAAGGGTATCCTGACGGACTCATCCCACGGGCGCTGTTTCTTGATCTCACCCTGCGAACCCAACATGTCGCCGTGATCCGAGATGAAGAGGACGATCGTATTATCGTCCGGACCGCGCGCGCTGATCGTCTGAAGCAAATCACCCATGCAGGTATCCAGAGCGGAGCAATGCGCATAATAACCGGCCAACCAGTCACGGGCTTCCGCTGCCATATTCTCAGGCACGTTGGGCCGCAGTTCGATTTGCTGAGGATCGTATAGACTCCGATACTCGGTCGGAGCCGTTTGATAGGGGGCATGGGGTGGCCCCCACGACAGAATCAATAGAAAGGGGTTTTCGTCTCCGTGGGTGGTGATGAATCGCTGCGCATCCCGTGTCTGGGCGATGGCGTCGTAGCCTTCCCAATGTCGTTTCTCATCTGAGTCACCTTCGAAATAGGCCGAATCATTATAGGCGTGGGTGCATTCGAGCACTTTCCAGTAATCGAACCCCAATTGACGTTCGGGTGGGATGACCTTTGACCGACCATGTCCATCGACATGCCATTTGCCGATATAGGCCGTGTCGTAACCGGCTTCGGAAAATGCCTCGGCAATACTTTTCCCGCCGGGGCGCAGGTTGACGTCGTTGACGAATACTCCGTGGGTCAGCGGATGCTGTCCGGTCAGGAGAGTGGCCCTGCTCGGCGAACACACAGGGCAGGTCGCCACGGCCTGGGTGAAATGAATGCTCTCTGCCGCGAAACGGTCGAGATTGGGCGTTTTAACATTTGGATCGCCCGCATAGCCGGTGGCCTGGGCTCGCCATTGATCGCCGAATACGAGGATAACGTTGGGTTTCATGGGTAGCAGGGAGGCGCGCCCGTGGCGTCGATCAGGATCTGTTCACAGATTTCGACTGATTGGAGGACCATTTCCGGCGACGGGTAAGGTTGGCGTTTTTCGCGGATCGAAGCAATAAACTCCACGGCTTCATCGTAAGCTCCGTTTTCCTCGAATTCGCGAGTCTCGTCCGTTCGAAGGACCTTGGTTTCAGCTTTTCCGTCTGCCCACGTATTCACCGTGCCCGAACCGTCGCCCATGAATTGCGCCTGCACTCGATAGTCAGGTCCCAGAAGCTCGTATTGTTCCGAGACACACCCGCAGGTGGGCATGACGTCGAGCTGTCCTCTGGCGCCGCCGATGAACTCCATCTCAACCGAGTACCATCGGACGCCCTCCACCTCGCGGGAGCGGGCGGTATAATCACCGATGTCTCCGGCAAGGTGACGCATGGCATCGAGGGCGTGCATGCCGGTTCCATAGAAGAATTCGGGCTCGACTCTCCCGGTTCTGAGCATGGTGGCACGAATCTGCTCAATGCGACGTCCGGCGACGGCGGTCCGGGCATGGGCGATGACCGGTGCAAACCGCCGGTTCATGCTCACCATGACCGGAATTCCGGACCGCTTGGCCTGTTCGTTGATCGCTTCCGCTTCCTTCAGATTCGCACCCGGAGGTTTTTCAATCAGAAGGGGAATGCCCTCGGCAAGGAGTCGGACGGTGACCTCCTTGGTTACCGATACAGGGGTGATCGCGATGCAGCCATCCGGCGATTCATGCGCCAGCATCTCGTCGATATCCGTGTAGCTTCGTTCGAAGCCGTACTGCCGACTGACCGATTCGACGTGGTCCCGGCGCAGATCGCACAGGGCCGAGAGCACCACCTCGCCGGGGCGCTCACGAACATATCGTTGCAGGGCGGACAAGTGATTGAGCCGGCTGTGGTCGCCTGCTCCGATTACGACGAGTTTTATCATGGGGAATACCTTGGATTGCCAGTATTGTCCGCCGATGCTGTGCCGTCGATCGAGGAATTGTCATGACAGGGAAATCTGATGGAGTAGGATCCGTTCCTGTGAAGGTGAAACAGAGGAAACGGTGCGAGTGGGCGGGGAGCGATCCGCTCTATGTGTCCTACCACGATGAAGAATGGGGCGTTCCGGTTTGGGACGATCGTGTGCTCTTCGAATTTCTTATCCTTGAGGGAGCCCAGGCCGGATTGAGCTGGATCACGATTCTGCGGAAGCGGGAGAGCTATCGGATAGCCTATGATGGTTTCGATCCTGAAAAAATCGTGCGCTGGACTGATGCGAAGAAAGCGAAGCTGCTGCAGAATCCCGGCATCATTCGCAACCGTCTCAAGGTTGCCGCCGCGGTGATCAACGCCCGTGCCACCCTCGATCTCAGGGATTCCGGTCAGACGCTTTCCGATTTTCTCTGGGGATTTGTAGATGGTGTTCCCACCCGGAATGCTTGGAAACAGATCTCGGATGTTCCGGTCAGCACGCCGGTATCGGATGCCATGAGCAGGGAACTCAAGCGCCTCGGATTCAAATTCACCGGCTCGACCATCTGCTACGCATTCATGCAGGCGGTGGGCATGGTCAACGACCACACGGTCGGCTGCTTCCGACACCGGGAATGCAGGAGAGGCTTTACGCCTCGATCAGTTTCGCCATCGAGGGATAAACCCTCTCCTACGCAACCCATGAAATGATTCAAGCCAGTCTATTGACTTTTCGGTAGTTGAGGACCGTCTGCTCCAACCCCTTCCGAGACATCAGGCAACATGCCCCGGGAAATCCCGGATCGAGCCGGTTTCAGGATAACCCTATCGGCCGTCCGCCGACCCAAGTGTAAATCGGGTTGAGGTCGTTGCCCCAGAGGACCAGATCGGCGCGGGCACCGATTTCCAGAGTGCCGCGATCCCGGAGTCCCGCCACTCGGGCTGGATTGACTGTTCCCATCGCCCATACCTGCTCGGTCGGAAGATCGAGCCAATCGAGCAGGTTCTCCATCCCGCGGTTCATGGTCAGGGCGCTTCCGGCCAGAACCCCCTTTGTCTCATCGCGGGGAGCGTCGCCTTCCCTGATGCGGACCCGGAAACCATTTGGTGTATCATAGACGTCCGGAGGCAGCCCGGCGCCGATATTCGAGTCGGTGATCAGTGAAATACCTTCAAAACCCTTGGCCGCAACAGCAGCGCGAATCGCTGTAGGATGAACATGGATACCGTCGGAGATAAAGTCGACTGTTGTCCGCGGGTCGGCCAGCACGGCTTCCACCGCCCCTACGGGACGGACTCCGGGGTCCTTCTCGGCCGGTGGATAGAAAACATCGTAGAAATGCGTGGCGTGCCTGGCTCCCGCCTCGATGGCAGCCTCGGTCTCTTCAACCGAGGCGCGTGTGTGGGTGAGAAATATCGCGACGCCTTTTTCGCTCAGGCGTTCGATCACGGGCAGGATATTCTCTGCATCGGGGCTGACGCTCATGGCTGTCACCCGGTCCCGGCAGGTCTTGAACAGTTCTTCGAGCAGGACGAGATCTCCCGGAATGGTCGCCGCGGCGGAACCGGGCAAGGCAAGAAAAGGGCCTTCGAGATGGAGGCCCGGGATGTTTACATTTCGGATTGACGGGAGTGTCGCGGCGACAGCTTCAAGGCGTTCCATGTAATGGTCGGAGACCTGGGGCACTGTGGTCGGCAAAACGGTTGTGACGCCGTAACGCGCCAGGCAGTCGCATCCACCGACCAATTGCTCGGGTCCCAACTCGTAGATGCAGTGTTCGATGCCGTGGGTGTGCAGGTCGATCAGGCCGGGGGTCAGGAGGCGACCCTCGGCATCGATGGTTTCGGCTCCTTCAAGCCGATCGGGGAGGGTGGACCGGAACGCGGCAATGCGCCCGTTTTCGATCAGGAGATCGCCGGTCGAAATCCGCCTGCCCGGCTCCACCAGTCGGGCATTTGTGATCAGGAGTGGTGGGAGGGGGGCTGGTCGGTCGGTCGCTTCATTCATCGAACTGACAACGATGAACCCCGTGAGGTGAGTGCACAAGCATGGGGATCGCGGTCCGGGAAGACTTCGTCGGGGGGCGGGGATTTGGGAGACCTCTCTCCTGTTTTTCCTGGGGGGTGATCCCAAGGGTTCGGTTTCAACTCGTAACCCCGGCGGAAACCGGCAACGCTCGGTATTCAATGGAGCGATTCAAGAAAGTCGTGGTCTTTGACCACGAGATTCAGGCGCAACGACTGGACGGTGTCCTCACGGAGCGCGGCATCCCCCACCTTCTCCGAAGCTACGACGATCTGGCCTACGGGGGGCTTTTCCAATCTCAGAAGGGATGGGGTCAACTCGAAGCCCCGGAGCGCTTCCACCCCGAAGTCAAAGCCATCTTCGCTGATTTGATCGACCCGAAGGATCCGGAACTCGGCGACGGCGACCGGGCATGACCCGGTTTTTGGGGAGGGTGGTCAGGGCGCTGCATACACTTCCACGATGGCGATTCCCTCGCCGCCGGACGCATCCGATATCAGGGCCGTATAGACACCGGGCGGCACTTCGATCAGGAGCACCGCATCAGGGCTGCCCTCCGTGAGCGGAAATGCTCCGACCTGCTGCGCCACCAAACTGATCATGCCCGCATCCGGGCTCAAGCTCCAGTCGTCGTTCGTCGCCACCTCATCTCCATCCTGGTTTGTGAGAGTTATGACCGGATCCGGCAACACATCGCCCGAACTGAAGCCGAAAGACGCAGCCAGCTCAGGCCCAACTCCACGTATCAGCAGACTTCGCGAGTTGTCTGTGACAACGATTCCGGGAACCATGACGGAGTCACCGGTCCCAACGCGGCCGCGGGTTGAGATATTCATCAGGCGGGAGTTATTCGAAGCCGACCCGTCGTAGAGTTCCACCAATCCGATGCCGGTCCCGTCCTTGCCGGCGAGATGCACACTGTAGGCGCCGGCTGAAAGCTCCCCGCTGAGCGCAGCGTCCCTGGTGTCCGTCGAAATCGGGAAAGCGCCCAATTGGTCAGCCAGGTTTGCGACGGCTTGAGGATCCGATTGGCTCCACCAGTCGTCGTTGCTCAGAATCTCGGTCGAACCGGAAAAGACCGACAGGATCGAGTCTGCCAACGCTTTCTCAGTGCCGACAAACTGACCCAAAGAAGGTCCGATTCCGCGTATCAGCACAGTCTTGGGATCTGCGCCCGCAATCACAAAACCAGCGATCAGGATGTTGTTGCCGGAAAGCACCTGTCCCCGGGTTGACAGGTTTGAAAGTTGCCCGGAATCGGATGACCACAGTGAAAGCAGTGCATCCGAACTCGTGGTTGAACCACGCTCACTCGTGATGACGAGGGTGTAGATTCCAGAGTCATCGTTCGATACCCCGCTCAGACTGAGGGTGGCACTCGTCGCTCCCGAGATGTGTCCGCCATCGGCAAGATTCACTCCGTCCTTCCGCCACTGGTACGATGCAGGTCCAAGAACCAGCGCCTGCACCCCAAATGAAGCCGCGCCGCCGCCGTTCACTGCGATACTGGCCGGTTGGCTTTCAATCTCCGGCACCGGAGCCGCAAACTCCTCCATGTTTCCATTCTCCCATCGGAATTTCGCTGGAATGGTATTCGCCCCCGCCTCGAACTCGGGTCCGATCGCCGGCCAGGGGTCGTCGATATTCCAGAATGCGGGCTCTTCGGCATAATAATAGGTGTCGGCCACAACCTGTCCCTCGTCGCTGCGCCATTGGATCCGACCGCCTTCGTTGTTACCATGCACGAATGCTCCGGTCGAGGTGTTGTCGACCACCACGAACGGCGAGGTGGGCGACACCAACTCGTTGCCGATGATGCTCTGATCCTTCGTTCCGTCCTCGATCAGGATGCGTTCGTGGGTGGTGCGGTTTCGGAGGAACATATTGTTTGGTCCGATTGGACCCCAGTAGTCGGCCGCCTGGATAAACTGAACGATATTTCCCTCGATCAGATTCCCGAATGCGTAGTGCCCGTGACCTGATATGTCCTTGGCGATAGGCGTGTCGGACTGATTCCCGTCCGTCGAGTAGTTGTAGGCAAACACGTTGCCGTTGGCTCCCTCCTTCCAAATCATGGAATGGCGGAGGTTTCTGAAAATATTATTTTCGACCAGACAGTGCGTGGTGGCGGCATTCAAGAGGGTTCCATATCCATGACCGCCACCATCATGGCGATAGGCATCGTTGAAATAGGAGTCACAGATGGTCAGGTTTGCGCTTCCCCACGCCCTCACATGATTTCGCATCGCCATCAGGCTGTGCACGTTGCGTATCCAACAGTTGGCGACATTCTCGAACCCAAAGTTGCTGCGCGACGGCGTATCGAGGCCGTTTTCGATCGTGAAATCTTCAAATCCGACCCCGCTCAGAGGTCGAATAACACTCGCAGTCGGGTTCGGCCAGGTGAAGTCAAGGTGCAGGGGGCGGTCCAGCGTGACGATGTTCCCGTCGACCGCCGCAACCTTGACAATCTGTCCGACCGTTCGTTTCGCCCACCCGGACTGGTTGTCGATGGAAGCCGCATAGTCCGGAATGGTCCGAATGGTGGCCATGGCATCGGGATCGTTGTCCTGACGAATCCAGAGCCAGCGCCCGACGGTTACGCCGGTCATCTTCTCCAGAGTCACCGAGGTCGATCCCCGGGTCAATCCGCCTTCGATGGGGATGTTCGGAACCGTAATCTGTCCATCAAGCTCAAAGAGTCCCTCGGACACTGCGTTCGGTTCCATGAACAGCAATTTGGTCTCACGGGTGCCGGCACCGCGAAAAATCACGCCCGGCATGGTCGGCGAGCGGGCTTTGTCTATGATGATCCGCCGATCGAATCGATAGACTCCCGCCGGGAAAGTGATGACCGTATCCTCCCGGAGCCCGCTCAGGATTTCATTCAAGAGAGGGGAACTGTTTGTCCGACCACTCGGATCTCCACCGGCGTCCAGAAAATCGATGACATTCGTGTAGGTTGGGATGCCCCCTTCAACCCCCGCCGGCGTCCAATCCAGAAGGCGTGCTTCAAGGTCGATGGACTCAAGCGGTCCGGAGTCCTCGACCGAGATCGAGATTACAACATCGTCCACGACCAGATCAACCTCGGTGCCGCCCGTCCCGATGGTGAAGTTGGTATATTCGCTCATCTCGCCACCAGCGGTTGCCGTGGAGATCTCCTGCTTCATCTCCTGATCGATGAAGAATCGAAGCAGGTTCTGTCCATTGCTCGTACGCAAAACTTCGATACGCACGGCATGCTCGTCCGTGTCGCCCAGCGCCCAGCCCGTGCCATTGCCAAGCGTGATGTCCGCACTCCCGCCCATGGCGCCACCACTGGCACCGGGCAGGTCCTTGAATATCCGCATGCCCGCCAATGAGCCCACCCCGCCGCGGAAATAGTAGCCATCCCAGCCTGCGGTCAGGCCGGACCAGCTCTCACCGACATTCTCCGATGTGATCGGCGCGCCATTATCATGGTGCAGGCCGAAGCGGATCCCTCCTTCATTTGCCTCGCTGAACCGTGTCATGCGCAAGCGAAGTTCCACCGTGATCTTGTCGCCGGCGTTCACCAATGGGATTGGCGCATCGAATGCGGCCGTCACCCGGGAGAAATTCCCTGTGCCCAGATACTGGAGTGCATTTCCGGCTCCCAGCCCTGCGGTATCGTCGATGATGGAGGGAGAGGCGCCGCCTCCCCTGAACCACGAGGCGTCCAGCTGATCGGCCCCACCGGCCAATTCTCCATCAGTGAATGTTTCATCCAGAAGTAATTGAGGAGTTTCGCCGGCCTGAGCCGACGCAAGGTGGCCGGCGATCGGGAGCGCAATGATAAGAGCGGCTAATTGAGCAATCGATCGCATGAACATCTTCTAGGGCACTTTGATTAATTGGAGATTGTCAGCGTTTTGCAGAAAACCAAGAACCGCAAGGCGATCGTGTCGAGGGTATCCCCGTAGGGCTATCCTCGATCCGACCAACGCCGCGGGCTTGGAATTTCTGCATAACCCGAAGGGCGGCAAGGCGTTGGGCGTGGGGCAGCGTTGTCCGGGCCGGGACATACCCACCGGGTATGCCCGCTGGACCGACCGCCTTGCCCGACGCCCAAATCCTTGCCGCGCTGACCGTCTCGAATTAATCAAAGTGCCCTCTAATGAGTATCAGAGGCCCTGCGGACCCTGTCCAGCGCCATCGGTTCCATCGCGAAAGCGATCGCGCGCCCCGGCCCTCCATCTGTCAAGAGTCAAGCGATGACCCGAATGGCACTAAGGGACCGTAACAAAATAACTCACACAAATCTGCTGGTCTTTTCGGCGGGCAACGGTGTTGGATTCCGGCTCAAATAGCCCGCTATATTCGCCCGAACCCGCCTTGTTGCTC
>Ga0164313_10003205_pt1 | contig 14614 bp, 11 predicted proteins | sample GuaBasSedimGuay4_FD_113735 | JGI IMG/M metagenome (GOLD analysis project Ga0164313, IMG submission 113735) | Subseafloor sediment microbial communities from Guaymas Basin, Gulf of California, Mexico - Guay4, Core 4569-4, 0-3 cm | ecosystem: Environmental > Aquatic > Marine > Hydrothermal vents... | reverse complement strand
TTGGTGACGTATTTTGAGTCTTTTATGCATTGGGTAAAAGTAAACAACATTCCCCAAAACCGTATAGTGGCTGGTGAATTTGGATGTATGAGAAAAAATGTGGGGGCAAAACAGTATCTTAGCAATATTATAAGTTTTTTGAACGATCATCACTTCCATTGGGCTTTTTATTCTTACAGGGAAGATGAATGGGATGGTTATGATTATGAATTGGGGACCAAAGGGCTGGGATGGAAGTACTGGCAGGAAAAAGAAAATGGTGGGAATCCGCCTTTACCACGAAAAGACAACGATTTGTTTATGATAATTAAAAAACAATTTATAAATGATGATTAGATTATTTGCACTTATGTCGGTTTGCAGTTTATTTCTGCTAGCTACCCTGTCGCTTAACGCACAGATAAAATTTAAGGATGTAACGAGAAAGGCCGGACTTGTAGAGCCTCTGAAGGGCATCAAAGGGCATTCTGCTGCATGGGGCGATGTAACCGGTAATGGTTATCCGGATTTGTTTGTCGGAACTTTTGCAGACAGGCATGATTCGATATATGCGAAGCGTGGGCATGCTGCAAAACCTGAACCGGACAAGCTATTCCTTAACCGGGGGGATGGGACTTTTGAAGAAGTTATGGATAGTCCAATACGCCAATTTGGAAGGAATTCAGGAGCTGTTTTTGCCGATTTTGATAATGATGGTGACCTTGATCTGGTAGTATCACATAATTCTTATGATGGTGGGGTAAATCAAAACAAGACGGGAAATTTCCTGTTTGAAAATGATGGAAAAGGAGCATTCACAGATGTCACTGATAAATCAGGGCTGGACTTTGGTCATCCTTTTACTGGCAGAAACACCTTCGCATTTGATTACAATGGTGACGGACTTATTGATCTGTTTATGCAGGAAGACTATGTGCGCGATGATGTGTCGGGAGGAAACTCAAGGCTGATGAAAAATATGGGTCACATGAAATTTGTAGATGTTACTGCGGAAGCCGGTTTCCCCCATGGATACAGAAAGGGATTATATGGGCTAGGCGGTTTTGTGGGCGACATCAATGGGGATCTCTGGCCCGATGTATTCTTTGCACATAGCTGCCGGATGTTCATCAATAACGGTGATGGAACATTTCATGAAAAAGAATATAATATGGTGGTACCTGAATATAGACTGCCGGCAGAAGCAGCGGCAGGCGGATTCTGGACCTGTGGCGCAGACATAGGTGATCTGGACATGGATGGGGATATGGATATGGTAATGAGTCAGCACTATCCATTAAAAGAGACGGATTCACGAAGTCTGTTTGTATTTATCAATGAAGGAAACGATATGAATGGTGACCCCGTATTGCGGGATATTTCAAAAGAATTGGGAATAGTTGCCCCTGCCACAAGAGCTCCTCATATACAGTTGGCGGATGTGGATAATGACGGCAGGCTGGATATTTTAACAAGTAGTAGCAATACTTTTATTTATAGGAACAAGGGTAACAAGAATGGTGTGCCTTATTTTGATAAACCTCTCGGTGCGGGTTTTGATGGAGCTATAGGTTATTGGTCGGCCGGTCCGCTTGGGGATTATGACCGGGACGGCAGATTGGATTTTTTTGCTGCCGAATGGGAAACTACCGTAATCTCACCACTTCTCCAGAATGTTACTCAGGGTGCCAGAAACTACATCGCAATAAAACTGGAATTAGAAAATGGCCCAAATCGAAACGGAATAGACGCAAGGGTCGATATCTATAAACCCGGTAAATTGGGAAATGATGAAGAATTGATTGGATCACGCATAATATCCGTTTCAAACGGTTACAGTTGCGGGTATGAGGCTATTGCATATTTCGGTTTGCCTGATTATAAGAGTGTGGATGTAAGGGTGAGCATGCCAGGTGGTGAGCAGGTTTATACAGCAGTTTCAGTGAAAAGAAACCAGATGTATATTTTTAACAAATAGCTTCGTGATGAAACCATCGAATCATTCTTAATTATTGAAATAGCTTTAGCTAGTGAAAGATTAGTATATAACATGTTTATGCATATTATAAATAGTAGGCATTCCGGATAGGTGCTATGGTAAAAAAGATTGTTCTTATTATAGACAAATTGGAAGACGATGATAAGAATAACTGTACTGTTCGTATTGCTGCTGACCAGTAGTTGCAGCCCCAACAACGATAATCCGGATACCTATCCGGATTTTTCTGCAATCAAGGATGGATATCCGCACCTGGCCATGTGGTGGCCGGATACCTATGAGCAGCCCATTGATGAACTAAAGCGATACGATTGGATTGGCTTTGGCAGATGGGATAACTTCAATACAATTGAAAATCTTAAATTGGCTAATCCTGATCAGAAACATTTTATAGATTATTCCATAACGGAAACTTCATGGGAAGATTGGGGAAGCCAGTCAGAAACAATGGAGATAATGAAAAAAATACCTTCGGAATGGTTTCTGACCCAACTCGGCTCAGATCTTGCACAGCCTCTGGATGAAAGCCAGACAATAGTTTATATTAGTGATAATATGAATAGCAAAGGACAACCTTTGTTTGAGATCAATGATGTGATTACCTGCGAGTATGAATCGATGAAAATAATAAGTGTAGATACTCAGAATAAAACCTTAACCGTTGAAAGGGGATTTGTAAGAAAAGCAGCAACTCACCCGGTTGGCGTCAGGATAGCACCACAAATTACTTTCTGGCCGAAAACATGGGTGATGAATTTGTCAACTATGTGTACGAAGGTTGATGTCGGTGATGGAAACGGTCTTCAAAACTGGATTGAATTTGCTGTCCGGCATTTTGAAGTGCCGCATGAGGAACTCTGGGATGGTTATATCGTAGATCGGATCGAAGACGAAGAGAGCTGGTTGATACCCCGGTGGTGTCGCAGTATCGATCCTGATTGTTCCAATAAAGAAGTTACGGATAGCTATGCGGCTTTTGACGCTGCATGGAATCAGGGATGTGCTGGTTTCCTGGAATATCTACATACAGAACTATCCGGGAAAGCATTAATTTCTAATACATCCGGTGCATATTATCAATCTCTGAATGGAGCCATCTATGAAAGCTATCCCGGTAACTGGGTTAACGACCGACCCGATTCCTATGAGGATTGGACTGAGCGTACCATTGGTGAGAAAGGGTATCTCCACGTGTCAAAATCGGGATATACACCTCATTATACGCTCGCAGAAACATATGAGGATGAAGAGATGCCGGATGAGGATGGGAGTTATGACAACCCTTATGATAAACCGGGATTTGTACCGGATTATCAGAAGATGAGGTATGGCCTTACTACCGCATTACTTGGTGATGGATATTTTTCCTATGAAATAAGCACTACCGGGCATGGTGGTCTGGGGTTGATGTGGTTTGACGAATATGACAATGCTGGGAAAGGAAGAGGTTATCTTGGCCAGCCTGTAGAAGAGGCCCATATCATCATGGATGTGGGAAATGGTTCTGTTTGGAGGAGGGAATATGAAAACGGCACGGTGATTTGCAATCCGACTGATGTTATGGTCGAAATAAACCTGGGCACTACATATTGGTTAATTGAAGGGAACCAAGTGCCGGATATCAACATGGGTAAATCACTGGAAAATATCACAATCGGGCCGAGGGATGGGAGGATTCTTTTGAAGGAAGCAAAATGATAAGCTTGATTTAAGAATCGTTAGGCATTGTTTTAAGAAATATGATAAAAAAGGATAATCATAATTATCCGATCCTACAGGGTTTGCTTTTTCTACACGATTTCCTTACACACTTAAGTTTCATGAATAAAACAGACAGAATATTAGTATAATATTTTGTTGATTGCATTGAATTATATATAGATCTACTGTTTGTTTCAAAAATGAGACTTTTTATATATTCAAGCATTTTCATATTCCTGATTCTCATTCAGGTAACATATGCGTCAGCACAGTTCAAGGTTACCGGGTATATAGATGCAGGCCATACCAATGTTTCAAACGGACTGTTTATTAAAACTTCTGGCTTGGGAAGCTATCAATTTGGAAAAAACATGGTGGCGGCCGGTATGCAACTCGATTTAAAAAATTATAATTCAAATGTTTTTTCAGGCCTTAATTTGATAGCAGCACGGGAAGCCAGGATTAAAAATTTTCATTTCGAATTCCAGGCTTTCTATCTTCTGACCCTCTTCTCTGATATTTCCCGCGAAACCAACTGGGGTATGATGCTAAACCTTCAACCGGAACATTTTAAACTGGTAGTAGGCACCAGCTTCAGGACCTTCGCATACAGAAAAAGAGCTATAAATGAATATAATCTTAATGCAGATGATAAAATACATGAAAATTGGAATATAATCTATTCGATCAGTTACTATTTAAAACGGCATGAAAATGAATGGAATATAGGTGTGTCAGTAACAAATATTGATCATTATATCATAAATCAGGAAACCAATCCGAATTTTAACTTGAATGGGTATTACCAAATGAATGCACCTTTAAGATTATTTGCTGAGGTTTGGTATAAAAGTTCAGGTGCATTCAATTTGAGTGTAAATTATTTCGGGGTTTTTCTCAGAACAGGAATAGTATGGGATATCGGATAAAAAAAAATATTGCACTATTGCTGGTGACATCATTCGCATTTACATCCTGTGAGGAGTTGGATATTTCAGGTATGGTAAGGTCATACGATCCGGTAAATGCACGGTTTGAGCAATCAATGGAATGGAATGCCGCACATCCTTACCGTGAAATTATTGTTACGGATGATGACTACACCATCCTGTCTATGGGTGATAGCCATGTGGGTGGCACAATAAACCTTGATATCTTTTATAAAGATGCAAAAGCTAAGAAATCGGCAGCAGTTGTGCTGGTTGGTGATCTAACCACCGGCCAGGCTGAGGATTATGATGTATTTCATCAACATATTCCGAACCAGGATTCATTGCCTTCTTTTTTTATTGCCGGAAACCATGACCTGTATTTTAACGGTTGGCACCAGTTCTATTCGAGATTTGGTTCATCCACATATTTTTTTACTGTAGAAACAAATACGGCAAAAGATTTGTTTATCTGCCTTGACACAGGAGGCGGTACTTTGGGGACCAGGCAACTCAGCTGGTTGAGTGAAATATTACAGAAAATACGTCCGGAATATCGTCGCTGTACGGTTTTTACTCACAATAATTTTTTCAGGAATAGACGTACATCCAGTACAAATCCGCAAATAGAAGAGCTTAGAGTTCTAATAGAACTGTTTACAAAAAACCATGTGGAGATGGTGATTACGGGACACGACCATGTTCATGATGTACAACTATTTGGAAATACTACATATATTACAATGGATGCTCTGGAAGATGGCCAGAAGAATCCGGGATATTTTCAAATAAATGTTATAGACGGTTATATTGATTATCGTTTTATAAACTTAAAATATTCCGGTAATTAGTTCCTAAAAAGGCTGTATTCTCGTACATTACCAATCAATCTTCATGTCATGATTCTATCCAGGTCTTTTTTTTTAATCTAGAGAACTATACAAATAATGAAAAATTACTTACTTCTGTTCACAATAGTGATAATGATGGGTTGCTCGCGTACCCCGGAATTTAAAACTTTCCCAAAAATTGATGCTCATGTTCATTTGGAAACATCAGATGATTCTTTTGTTAAAATTGTCCAGGAGAACAATTTTAAGATGATGACTCTGGTCACCAGGGCAGCTCCACAACCTGAAATACAAAAAGAATTCAACTTTGCAAAAGCATTGTACAACAAGTATCCTGACAGGGTAGCCTTTGCCACCACATTTACCATGGATGGTTTTGGAGAACCCGGTTGGGAGGAAAAAACAATTGAATGGCTTAAGAAAAGTTTTGAGGAAGGAGCTATTGCTGTAAAAGTCTGGAAAGACATTGGTATGACCTTTCGCAATGAAGATAGTACTTTCATTATGATAGATGATCCCAGGTTTGATCCCATTTTTGATTTTATTGAGTCACAGAATAAGACACTCGTTAATCATAATGGAGAACCAAAAAATTGTTGGTTACCATTAGATGAAATGACTGTGGCAGGTGATAGGAATTATTTTACAAGTCATCCTCAGTACCACATGTACCTGCATCCTGATTACCCTTCTTATGAAGAATTGCTTGCTGCACGTGATCGTATGCTGAGAAAACATCCAAACTTGCGGTATGTCGGATGTCATTTGGGTAGTATGGAATGGAGTGTGGATGAACAGGCAAAATGGCTGGATGAATTTCCAAATTATGGACTGGATATGGCTGAACGCATTGTTCACTTTAAAGTTCAGGATAGAGATAAAGTCAGGGACTTCATCATAAAGTACCAGGACAACTTGCTTTATGGAACAGATATTGGAATAAAAAACATGAGTAACGGTGCTAAAACCATAGCCAGGGCACAAGATATACTTGACAATATATGGCTAAGCGACTGGGAGTATTTTACAACTGATAACATGATGACTCAGGATGATAAGGTGAAAGAATATCAGGGACTAAAACTTCCTGTATCCGTGTTGAAAAAGATATATTATGAAAACGCTATGCGTTTGTATCCCGGATTAGGTGAGAACCATTGAAATCAGACCCTATTTATGCATCTTTTTGTAATTCAATGCTGTTGTTCCCATAATACTTTTAAACCGCTTATTGAAGCTGGAGAAATGATTGAACCCTACATCGTAGCAAATATCTTTGACTGATTTTCTGTTTTCTACAAGTAATTTACAGGCTTGCCCTATACGTACTTCTGCCAGGAACTGTGAAAATGTTTTTTTGGTTCGCTGTTTGAAATACCTGCAAAAACTGTGAGGCGCTAAGTTGGAAATGTCTGCTATTGTATCAAGTGATATAATATTAAAATAGTTAGCGAACACATATTCATATACCTTGTTTATACGTTCCATATCCTTCTTATTGGTTTCATAAGAAATATTGGGAGTATTAAGATATCCTTTATGCTCTGAATGATCAATATAGTACAGTATTTGCAGTAATAAATTTAACCGCTCAAATCCTTTCTTTATGGATAGTTCGATTAACAAACTGGAAAGATCAGAAGAACCTTGGCCTGAGATTTTAATGCATCGTCTGGCATCTGAAAAAATATTGTTTAAAAATTGATTTTCAGGCATAGATAAGAATGTATCACCAAACATTTCTTTTTGGAATAGTATATTAATGGCTTGTGAAATCTTGGGATTTTCTGTGTCATAATGATCCCTGCTGCTAATAAATGCATGGGGAATGTTATCGCCAATAATTACAATTTCACCAGGTTGGTATGGTTGAACAGACTCCCCGGCAAAACGCATCCCGGTTCCCTTAATAATATATGTTATTTCAATTTGAGGATGAAAATGTATAGGAGATTTGAAATGATTAACATTTAGTTCGTTCACGAAAAATGAATGTTCCTGGTTCGTTTCAAACTTTTCAAATACTATATGCATAATATGGTAATATAGTGCACTTTTTCGTTAATTTTTGCAAACAAAAATACAAATATTCCATGTAAACTTGCAACAGTTATCGGTATGAATAATAAGTTTTACAGTTTTATTAAAATGAACAGTCAAAATTTTTATCATCAAAGAGTGCTTAAAATTTTGACTCTTATATTTTTCGCAAGTTTATTATCCGCTTTTAATCTTTCAACTGAACAGGGAAAGAGAATGCCTGATACATATTTAAAAGAAGGAATATGGAGGGGTATCTTAAAGCCTCAGGGTATCGAAGTCCCTTTTCTTTTCAATGTGGAGAAGCATGGATGTAATTATTCTTTTATTCTCATGAATGGCGAGGAAAGAATATCGTTGGATGATATTGTGATCAATGATGACTCATTGCATGCTCAGCTTTTTGTTTTCGATGCAACCATTCATGCAAAAATAGAGGATAATAAGCTTCATGGTATCTGGGTAAAGAATGATGAAGAGAATTTTATGATTCCTTTTAGTGCAGCTTTTGGAAATGAACAACGCTTTAAAGTTGAATCAAAAAAGCCGGATACTTCATTTGATGGTAAATGGGAGGTCGATTTTATTAAAGAGAACAATAGTATTGAAAAGGCAATTGGACTGTTTTCCCAAAATGGCCAAAAATTAGCGGGAACATTTCTAACGCCTACCGGTGATTATCGCTTTCTTGAAGGTGTGGTTGAAGGAAATACTATGAAGCTGAGTAGTTTTGACGGTGTTAATGCTCTTCTGTTTGAAGCGGAAATGCTGGAAAACGGAGAATTATCAGGCGAACTCTGGAATCTTTTGCACAGACATGAAAAATGGACAGCTAAGAGAAATGACAATTTTGAATTGGCAGATACTTATGCAGTTACATTCATGAAAGAAAAATATGAATCCTTTAATGTGAAATTCCCAAATACCTCAGGAGATTTTATAAGTTTGACAGATTTGCTCTATAAAGATAAAATTGTTGTTGTGCAAATACTAGGGACATGGTGTCCAAACTGTATAGATGAAACGAGATTTTTGGTTGATTGGTACAAAGATAATAAAGAAAGAGGAGTAGAGATTTTGGGTTTGGCTTTTGAAAAGAATACAGATGTAGGATATGCCGCATCAAGGGTTACTAAATGGAAGAGAAAGCTTGGTATTGAATACGAAGTACTGATGGCAGGTATTCCCGGTTCCAGATCGGAAGCTTTACCAATGCTAAATGAAGTTGTGACATTTCCAACTACCGTTATCCTCGATAAGCAGCATAAGGTACAACAAATTAAATCAGGTTTTTTCGGCCCCGGATCTGGTGTTTATTATGAGAAATTTGTAGAAGACTTTAATTTCTTGATTGACAAGCTGGTTGAGGAGTAGACTGTTTAAGATTAGAACAAAATAGAATAAATTAAACTATATTAAACCAAATAATTATGTCTCTAATTACAGATAGAAAACAAGTATTGGAATTGTATTCAGAAGCTGCAGAAAATAACTGGGTACTGCCGACATTTAATTCTGAAAATCTTACTTCAACCGAAGCTATTCTCGCCGCCACAAAGGAATATGGTGAAAAGACAGGTCGTGAAAATCTACCTATTATAATTGGTATTACAGTTAATTATAGCTTTCGTTCACAGGCTGTTTTGTATTCTCACGCCCGGCAATGGGAATTGGGGTTAAAGCTTTTTATGAATGATCTGAAATTGCTCACCGGAGAAGGATCCCCCTATGCTGGGATTAGGGCAATGGTCCATCTGGATCATATTGAATGGGATATAAACCAGGAATTCCTCTCTAACTGGGATATGAACCAGTTCTCATCTATAATGTATGATGCATCAAATGTTGATCTTGATGAAAATATTATCAAGACAGCATCTTTTGTAGAGAAAAACAAGGATATAATTTTAATAGAAGGAGCGTGTGATGAAATTGGTAAAAGCGGCACCAGTTATACGACACCTGAAATGGCGGAGAAATATAACAGGGAAACAGGCGTGGATATACTGGTCGCTAATTTGGGCACCGAACACCGGGCAGATGCTGCTACCTTAAAGTATCAGGATGAAATAGCCAGAAAAATCACACAGCAAATAGGAGGAAAGTTATGCTTGCATGGCACATCATCAGTTTTAAGTGATAATCTGGGCGAATTGTTCCATGATGGTATTCGTAAAGTAAATATTTGGACTGCTCTCGAACGCGATACTTCACCGAAGTTATTTTTGGATATGTTAAAGAACACATCGAAAGTTGTAGGACCAAAAAAAGCACAAGATTTGGTTGTTGCAGGCTTACTTGGAGAAAAGGCGGATTATACTTCTTCGCTTTCTGTCGACTTTTTCACTACAACCTACAGGCAACAACTAATATTTGAGAGTATGAAGGCAGTAGTATCGAATTATCTTAGTATTTGGTACAAATAGGGTCTACTGAAAAAGTCTGTGGTGCATCAGATACAAAGCCGCAAGGTGAAGTTGTATAGTAATACTACGATGTCGTAGCAATGCAGTAAATGATGTGCCACAGGCTAACATATTAAATGAAAGATTTATTGCCATATGTGGTAAAAAGTTTGCGTTTTCTAGAATGATATTCGTTATAATTGATTGTATATTAAATGATTATGTGTTTTTCAGTAGACCCTAAATAATTTTTGATTTAATAATGGATTATATTGGCATAGATATCGGTACCAGCGTCTGCAAAGCGGTAGTCTTTGATGAAAAAGGCACAAGTATTGTCCAGGCTCATCGTCGTTATGATGTTTCTTTCACGCCGAATGGAGGAGCAGAAGTTGATTCTGAAGAAGTTATTCAAAAGTGTTTTGAAGTTATTAAAGAATGTACTGCACAAGTCGATAACAGATCAGTGATTGGTTTAGGGATATCCTGCATGGGAGAAGCTTTTACTGCCGTGGACAGTAATGGGAAGTTCCTATCCAATGCAATGGTGTCGTCTGACACGCGGGCTGAAAAGTATGTACAAACCTGGCCGGAGCAATTCGGAACTGATAGATTATATCAGATTACCGGTCAGACTCCTCATCCGTTGTTTACTTTATTCAAATTATTGTGGTTAAAAGAGAATAAACCAGAAGTATGGGAGAGTGCTGACAAATTCCTTTGTTTTGAGGATTTGCTGCAATATAAGCTTGGCATTGATCCGGCGATTGGCTGGCCTCTGGCCGGACGTACTATGTTGTTTGATGTCAGAAAACATGCCTGGGATCAGGATATTTTGAGTGAAGTTGGTTTATCACCGGAAAAACTGGCCAGACCTTTACCTTCAGGAACTATAGCCGGGAAAGTTGATTCTGTAATAGCCGAAGAGCTTGGTTTGGCAAAAGATGCATTTGTTGTTGCAGCCGGACATGATCAACCTTGTGCTGCATTAGGAGCAGGAGTTACCAGTCCCGGGATGGCAATATATACTGCTGGAACAGTGGAATGTATTACACCTGCTTTTTCTAAACCAATTTTTTCTGAAGAATTGCGTAAAAATAATCTTTGCATATATGACCATACAGTTACCGGCATGTATGTCTCAGTAGCCTATAATCTGTCAGGAGGCAATATTTTAAAGTGGTTCCGGGATGAATTTGGATACCAGGAGATAGAAGAGGCGGAAAGGGTGAACAAAGATCCATATGAGATAATACTATCGAACATGGATATGAAGCCATCCAGCCTAATGGTTCTACCATACTTTATTTCAGGTGGAACTCCGTATTTTGATACCAAAACAAAAGGCGCTGTTCTTGGGTTGCACCTTTCGACTAAGAGAGGGGAATTAATACGTGCCTTGCTTGAAGGAGTAGCATTTGAAATGCGTTTGAATCTTGATATTCTTGAAAACTCAGGCCATCGGATAGATACATTGCGAATGGTGGGAGGAGGTGCAAAATCAATAGTGTTGGCACAGCTTAAAGCTGATGTAACAGGGAAAAAGATACTTGTCCCGGACGTGAATGAGGCCGGATGTTTAGGCGTTGCAATGCTGGCATGTTCGGCATATACAAATATACCGGTTATCGAACTTGCGAATAGTTGGGTAAAAGTGGTGTCAGAAATCATTCCAGGGGTAGAAAACAGCAAATTTTACAGAGATAAATTCTTGAAATACAAGGAACTATATCCCAAGATCAGGGAAATATCATTATAACTTGAATAATTGATGCATGAATTATTCAGGATAAAAACTAATGAGATGGTTTATATTTTATTAACATTTTAAAAAGACAAACGATGTATGTAGCAGAAATCAAAGAGGAAATAATGTGCCAGTCAAAAAATGGCAATAAAATTTACTGGATGTTGACACGTGAACATGGTGCCCCCAATTTTGAGATGAGATATATTGAAATACCACCCGGTGGCAATACAAGTCACGGACATCATCCACACGAGCATGAGGTTTTTGTGGTAAAAGGGAAGGGAAGGGTGATAGGAGGAGATTCAGAACAGAAACTCACTCCTGGTATGGCCGTGTTCATCCCTGGCGATGAAGTGCACCAGTTTTTTAATGAAAGTAAGGAAGAGCCATTTGGAGTTATTTGTGTAGTTCCCAAAGGTGCAGAAGCGGAGCTGAAACCACCTTGTTGAGAATGAGAGAATGAGAAGATTATTATGAAAACAGCTATACAATTTGGAGCAGGAAATATTGGAAGAGGATTTATGGGTCAGCTCTTCTGGGAGATCGGATATAAAACATATTTCGTTGAGTATGAGAAGGATATGGTGGCCGTGTTAAATGAAACAGGCAAATATCCACTTAGACTCCTGGATGCGTATTCAAAAGAGGAAATCAATCTGACTATTGATAACTTTGAAGCAGTTACAACTGATGAAAAGGAAAGGATAGCAGAATTATTTTCAAACGCAGAAATTGCCGGAACTGCCGTGGGAGTAAATAACCTCAAAGCGATTACACCACTCATAGTTGAGGGAATCAGAAAACGAAGAGCGCTTAACGGTTCTCCCATTGACATCTATCTATGTGAAAACATGAACGGTGCAGGAGACAAACTTAAAGAATATGTATTTGAAAGTCTTTCTTTTGGTGAACGTGAATGGACGGAAAATAATATAGGGTTTGTCGGTACAAGTGTGGCAAGAATGGTGCCTGCTGCAGACAAACGGTTTGCAAGCGAAGGACCTCTTTTTGTAGTGGCCGATTCATATCACAAATTGCCTTATGATAAATTGGCTCAGCGGGCTTCTGAACCTCCCATCGATGGGATAGAGGGGGTTAATATTAAGGCGGAGTTTGCCAGAAAATTACATACACATAATCTCGGACATGCCGCAATGGGATACCTTGGATATCTAAAAGGATATACCTATGTGGATGAGCCTTTTAACGATGATTTTCTTCTTGGAATTTTCGATGGAGCTCTTGATGAAACAGCCAAAGCCCTTGTGAAGTTGTATCCGGAAGATATTAAAGAAGATGAACACCGGGAAATAATAAAAGATGTGATTGTTAGATTTGGAAATCCTATGTTGATGGATTCCCTAACGCGTGTGGCAGGAGATCCTATTCGAAAGCTTGGAAATACAGAAAGAATAATAGGTAGCGCAAAATTGTGTATGAATTACGGAATTGATACAAAGAATATTGAGTACATCTGTGGAGCAGCTTACTGTTATGATTACCCTGAAGACTCCAAGGCAGTAGAACTTCAGAAGATTATAAAGGATAAAGGAATAGAAGGTGCCGTAAAACATGTATCAGGTATTGATCCTGCAAGTGATTTGGGCAAAGGAATTATAGAGAGTTACCACCATTTACAGAAAAAGCGTAAGTCATGGAGTTGAGTTTATTATTGAATGAGAAAACGGACTCAAAAATTTAAGAATACTAAAATTTTACTAAAAATGATTAAATCAAAAGTAGCTTTTATAGTCTACGGAGTTCATAAGGATGGTTTGCAAGATCCTCAGGGCAATGTGTTTATCGATGAAGAGTTGTTGAAAAATTCAAAAAGAACTCTAATAGAAGCTGGTTTGGAGCTGGTTGAACATGAAACTATCATAGCATCCAGGGAAGAAGCCAAAGATTGCTTTGCGAGGTATAAAAAAATAGATGATATCGATGCGGTCATCCTGTTTTCAGGAACCTGGGTATGGGCAGCACATTTGATAGGCGCTATACGTGATTTTTCTTTTTCCGGAAAGGGCATTCTGCTTTGGACACATCCTGGTTCACAAGGATGGCGCCCCGTTGGTGGTCTCGTTATGCATGGAGCTCTTAAAGAAGTAGGGATAAATCACCGTTTTGTTTATGGTAGTTTCGATGATCCAAATGAAATTGACAAAATCACATCTTATTGTAATGCAAGTCATGAGAAAAACATACTGAATATGAGTACAATCGGTACTTTCGGTGGTCGTGGAATGGGGCAGACTTGTGGCGTTGCAGATCCCTCCCAGTGGATGAAAGTATTCGGTGTTGATATTGATTCCCGTGACACTACTGAATTACTAAATACTGCAAAAAGTATATCTGAAGATGAAATAGAAGTGGCAAAGAAGGAGATTCAGCCATTATTTTCCGATTCAATTCCTTCTGATGAAATGTCTGAACGGTCAATTCGCCTTTATCTTGCAATAAAGTCCCTTGTCAAAAATGAAAAATGGGATTTTTATACTATTCAATCCTTTCCGGGATTGGCAGATGATTATAGCGCCACTTGTTTTGCCCAGAGCCTGATGTTAAATGAAGGAGTTGGCACATCAACTTTAAGTGATTTTAATACGGCAATGACAGTAAAATTGTTGACAGACCTGAGTACGGAACCTGTTTACTATGGTGATCTGCAACATATTGATAAATCAAACAATGAAATAAAGATTATTGGCGATGGAGCCTGCCCACCATCTCTGGCAGGAGAAGTTGGGCCAGCCGGTTTTGCCGAACATGGTATTCCTACAGAGGGGGAAGCTGGCGGACTTTCAGTCAAGCTAACATGCAAATCCGGTGAAGGTATTCTTGCCCGACTTGGACGCAATAATGGTGAATTTGAGATGGCCATTGTCCGATGCACAATCGCCGAGCCATCAAAAGATGTGCTGGAAGCACGTCAGAGTGAATGTGGATTGCCATTTTGGCCT
>Ga0164313_10003204_pt1 | contig 14615 bp, 14 predicted proteins | sample GuaBasSedimGuay4_FD_113735 | JGI IMG/M metagenome (GOLD analysis project Ga0164313, IMG submission 113735) | Subseafloor sediment microbial communities from Guaymas Basin, Gulf of California, Mexico - Guay4, Core 4569-4, 0-3 cm | ecosystem: Environmental > Aquatic > Marine > Hydrothermal vents... | reverse complement strand
TACGGCTGGCAGCCGTAAGGTCAGGGGTTCGATCCCCCTCAGCTCCACCATTTCTTTTTTTATCAAATAATCTTTATCTGGCAATCTTTAATATACTTACTTCAGAAAAAATATACTTACTTCAGAAAAATTTAAAAAAAGTCTTCGATGGAATATAAAAAATGCATTAAAGGTGTTGAGAAGGCTTTGGTAATATCCTGAAATTCTACGCCAATGGAAAGCTGTCCCTGCTCTCTTCTAACGTTTCTAACACATGCCATGGCACCGATCTCATCAGCAACTCCGGGAAACTGGCAGTAAACTCTTAAAAGATCACCCTCTCTCAAAGAATTAAAATTACTTTTATTATCACGATATTTAAACCGACACCCCTTCTTACTGATATCAAACACAACCACGGAAAATTCAGTTTTTTTCGCTTCAACCCTTCCAGGAATAACAACATTGTTTCTTTTTTGAACTCTTAGCTCTCTTTCCTGAACTACTTTGGGGTATTCAATGGCCAAAGCTCTGATAGGGGTGGTGATCGTTTCTATAACACTGGTTTGAAATGCATATACACAACCGTTATACAAATATTTAACAACCATTTTATTGGAAGGGAATAATTTGCTTTTAACACTTTTATATCTTTTCGGAAGGGTAATAATCATAAATTCATCTTCAAGCATGCCAATAAATATACTTACAGCAGAGAAATTAACACCTTCTATTTCAAGGTAGACTTTAGTACCGATATCAATATAAATACCTTCTGATTTATTGAGCTCTAAAATTCCTTCTAATTCCTCCATCACCCATTCCTTTCCATATGGTAAAATGTCATTTCTTATTATGATTGAAACATTTTGAAAGCCATAATTTAAATTTATTAAAAATAAGTATTGTTTCACATAGTTTTTGTCAAGCACTAAAACGGCATTCATCCAGAGGATGAATGCCGTTTATAAATAAAACCATATCACTTGCTATGGTTTTTCAAAACTCACAACAAAAACATGACTGTTGCCTCTTCTGAATAAAAGCTGAACTAACCCGCCCTTTTTTATTTGTTTCAAATAACGTCGATACGCTTCAATGTCGGCAATTTTATGACGATTAACTTCCATTAACAGGTCTCCATGGCGGACACTTGTAGCTACAGCCTGGCTGCCTGATTCCATATCAATGACGACTAGTCCTTTGATATCTTCGGGATAACCAAGTCTTTGTGCAATATCCGAATTCATCTGCTTTAGTCTGAAACCGAACAAATCATATCCGTCATTTGTATGACTGATTTCAGAATCCGGGTCAGGTCTTTTTCCAAGCTTAACCTTCACCATCCTTTCTTTACCATCCCGCATCAGCGTGACATTAACCTTTTCACCGACCGATGAACGAGCAATGGTCAAAGTAAGATCTCTGGATGAATCAATTTTTTTATCATTGATCATAAAGATAACATCACCGGTTTTGATTCCTGCCTTATCAGCTGGATCACCCTCATACACTTTGGCAACATATACGCCTATAGTCTCTTTAATTCCATAATATTCTGCCAGTTGTTCCGTGACGTTTTGAATGGCAACGCCCATCCAGCCCCGGGATACCATTTTTTGTTCTGTGAGCTGGTCTATAACACCTGTTGCAAGATCCGACGGAATGGCAAACCCGATGCCCTGTCCTGACCTGATAATAGCTGTATTGATGCCAATCACTTCACCATCAAGGTTCAACAGAGGGCCACCGGAATTGCCCGGATTAATGGAAGCATCTGTCTGGATAAAATCGTCATAGGGTCCGGACCCGATGATTCTTCCCTTTGCACTGACAATTCCGGCCGTTACTGTCTGTTCAAGTCCAAACGGACTGCCAATGGCGACCACCCATGATCCAACTTCAGTTTCAGAAGAACTGCCAAACGTTAAAGGCGTTAACTTCTTTGCTTTAATTTTTATTAATGCCAGATCTGTCATTGGATCAGTCCCAATGATGGTTGCATCATATTCAGTCTTATCATGTAATATCACCTTAATTTGATCCGCACCCTTAATCACATGGTTATTGGTTACAATATATCCATCTTTACTGATAATGAACCCGGAACCCAGACTGTGTTCTTTTCTGTTTTGCGGCCTCTGATTAAAAAAGGGAGAAAAAAATTCATTAAATGGACTTTGTTTTCCACCAAAGGGCTGACCAAAAAAATGTTTGTAAACCCTTCCACCACCTTCAATGGTTTTGACAGTCTGTATATTTACAACACCCGGCTTGGCCTGTTTGGCAAGTTCAGCAAAACTTACCGGTATCATACTATTATTTTTAAAATTCTTTTTTGCAATTGCCGGTGCAGCCATCAGAGCGACAGCTATAATGATAAAAAATATTCTATTTACCTGTTTCATCACAACCTCCTGTAATAATTAATTTCAATATTTTCCCTGCTGATTGTAATAATAACGCATAAATATGACGATTAAATGACCTCAAGATTATTATATGGTAATCTAACTACAAAGATTGAACCTTTGCCCAATTGACCTGATAGTTGGCCTGATTCCCGGTCTGCCTGTTTGCCTGCCTGTTTGCCTGATTGTTGATCTGATTGTCTGCTTGATACAAAAATATCTCCATTGTGCTGCCGGACAATGGTTCTGGCAAGACTAAGACCCAAACCGGTTCCTGCACTTGTTCTGGATGATTCAGCCCTGTAAAATCTTTCAAATATTTTTTCAAAATATTCCGGCGCAATCCCGACTCCCGTATCCTCAATTTTAATTATCACCTGCTGGTTTTCTTTAAATACAAGAATACTTATTTTCCCGTTTTCAGGGGTATATTTGATTGCATTATCTATCAGGTTGGAAATTGCCCTTTGAAGCATCTTTATATCGGCTACAATTAAAATCTGTTCTTCAATAGTTTGAACAAAACGTATATTTTTATCTTCTGCAAGAGGAGCAAAAAGATCACATGCCCCTTTAATCATGCCTGAAAGATCAATTTTTTTAAACTCAAAATCACCCTCTCCTGCCTCTGCCCTTGAAATCACCAGCATTGTATTGATCATATCCAGGAGACGGTCAGACTCTTCAATGGTATTAGAGGCCATGATACGGTAGTCTTCCAGGGTTTCCTCATGGATCAGTGTCAATTCTGCAAACCCTCTGATCCTTGTAAGGGGTGTTTTTAAATCATGGGCAATATTATCACTCATCTCCCTGATACTTTTTACAAGTTCTTCTATTCTGTCAAGCATTGAATTAAAAGTGATTGCCAGATAATCAAGTTCATCTTTGTTGCCGGTTCCTGCGACTCTGGCTTCAAGATTACTGCCGGTAATATTTTGAGCTGTCTTTGTAATGGTTGTAACACCGGACAAGGCTTTGCGTATCAAAAGCCAGCCGGACATAGCAGAAAAAATAATAATAAAGCCCATTGCACCGATGAAAACTTTTTTAAAAGCTGATAAAAATCTGGAATAAAAATCCATTACTATCCCGGTTTGCAAAATGACATTTGGTGCAACATAGCTATAAAGGATCCTTGCTTTTTGCCGGGTTAATGGAATTGGGACGGTTTCAAAGACACTGACTTTATTTATAATAAGACTTGTCAAAACATGTTTACTGACATGCACATGTTCCCAATAAGACATATGGGAAGAAGCAAACACTTCTCCTGTCGGATAGACAAGTTTGAAAAAAATCACTTTTTCTCCAGCTGCCTGGGCTTCTACCACAGCAAGTTCTCGTGCGCCCATCAAACCGTTTCTGCGAATAATGGTAGAAAATTTTGATGCATTATCTAAAAGTTGCTGATCAATTTGAGTCTGAATGGTTTGTATGGCAAGAAAATAAAATAAAATAAACGTAACACCGGAACAGACCGTAAAAATTCCTGTAAACCAAATCGTTAATCTAAATGCGATTGTATTAAAAATTTTATAAATCATTTAACTTTCAACACATAGCCTGCACCCCGAACCGTATGAATCAATTTGGGCTCAAAGTCTTTGTCAATTTTATCTCTCAGTCTGCAGATTCTTGCTTCAACAACATTGGTCATTGGATCAAAATTATAATCCCAGACATGTTCCATAATCATGGTTCTTGACACCACCCGCTCTCTGTTACGCAACAAATACTCAAGAAGGGAAAACTCAAGGGGTTGTAATTCTATAATTTCATTTTCTCTTTTTACCTGACGCTTCAACATATCAATACTTAAATCAGCATATGAAAGACTCACAGGATCTGTAACATTCCCTGCCCGCCGGATAAGTGCCTGTATTCTTGCAAGAAGCTCAGAAAAGGCAAACGGTTTTGTCAAATAATCATCTGCACCGGCCTGAAGACCGTTTACCCTGTCATCCACCCGGTCTCTGGCACTTAAAATAATGATCGGTGTGTTATTCTTTTTTTCCCGGATTTTTTTGATTAAGGATATGCCATCCATTTGTGGCAACATGATATCCACAACCATAGTATCATACGGCTCTCCAAATGCCATTTCCAACCCCTGAACTCCGTCTGGGGCATGATCCACCGCAAACCCTGATGATTTGAGGCCCTTTTGAATAAATTCTGCAATTTTTAAATCATCTTCCACAACCAGGATTCTCATGATCAGACTATTCTCCAATTATTGTTATTCATGCTCATTTTTCTCTTTTATACAAGTATTATAATGTCTTGATAAAACAAATCAATGAACTTTATAAATGGATTTGATTTTTTAAAGGTATCCTTGTAAACTTGCCCTGATTTTTGATTTGTACTATTTTTGACAGGGAATTTTTTCATTTATGAAATATACATGGTGGTTTTTCCAGACAATCATGATGCTTGTATCTGGTTTTTTTCTAGTTTTTGGAGTTGAGCTGTTGATTGGTTCCTATTCTTTAAAGGACCCTTTCAGCTTTATCATGACCTTTTTTGCAGCAAGCTTTATCATACTGATCAGTTTAACTCTGGTGATCACCTTTTTGATCAAAATGGTGCGAGTCTATCGATATATCAATCATAAAACCGATAACAATAAACACCTGCCATGAACCTTATTTTCAGTTTAAAAAATATTTCAAAAACATATGGGGATGATACGCTTTTTCACGACCTTTCCATTGATTTTAAATCAAATGAACAGCTGGGACTTGTGGGAATGAATGGTTCCGGCAAATCCACACTGCTAAAAATGATTGCAAACAAAATCCAACCGGACAAAGGAGAATTAATTACCAAAACCGGCTTAAAATTTATCTATCTTTCCCAGGGAGACCTTCTTAATCCGGATCAAACAGTGGAACAACTTTTATATGACAGTATAAAAGACAGCCCCTTTGATGATAAAGAACGCCATAAAATTATTCAGCAATCTTTGGGAAAAGGTGGGTTTGAAAACCCGGATATGCGGGTGGAAAATTTATCCGGCGGATGGAAAAAAAAATTAGCCATCACAAGAGCACTTTGTTATAAGCCAGACATCCTTTTGTTGGACGAACCGACCAATCACCTTGATATTAATGGTATTTTATGGCTGGAGGATCTATTAAGATCTGCACTGTTTTCGTTTATCGTAGTCAGCCATGACCGGACCTTTCTTGAGAATGTCTGTCTCAATGTTATGGAAATCGCAAAATATTATCCTATGGGATTTTTTAGAATTGCCGGCCAATATAAGAAATTTGAAAAAGAACGAAGAAAATTTTTAGCAGGGCAGCAAAAAAAGCAGGCCTCATTATCCAGCAAAATGAGAAGGGAAGATGCATGGCTCAGACAAGGACCTAAAGCCAGAACATCAAAATCAAAATTTCGAATTGAACAGGCTGAAAAACTTAGGATGGAATTGCTTGCAGTAAAAACCAGAAATAGAGACACCTCTACCGTAGACATAGATTTTCACGCCACTGGCAGGCAGACAAAAAAACTATTAAGGGCCTATCATCTTAGGAAAACTATTGATGGCAAAAAATTATTTTCTGATCTTTCCTTTGAACTTGGACCCAGGGTTTGTCTCGGCGTTGCCGGGAAAAATGGCAGTGGCAAATCCACTTTTTTATCCATCCTTGAAAAAAAAATCCTACCGGATGAAGGAAAGATACAATGGGCGGAAAATCTAAAGATTGCTGTTTTCGATCAAAATCGTTCTAACTTAAATCTTGAATTAACATTAAAACAAGCCCTCAATCCGGGTGGCGGAGACAGTGTTAATTACAAAGGACACTCCATCCATGTAGTGACCTGGGCAAAACGATTTTTATTTATGCCGGATCAGCTTGATATGCCGGTTAAAAAGCTGTCTGGCGGTGAAAAGGCAAGGATCATCATTGCCAATATTATGTTGACACCTTGCGATATCCTTCTTTTGGATGAACCCACCAATGATCTTGATATTTTATCCTTAGAAGTCCTTGAAGATAGTATAAAAGGATTTCCGGGTGCTGTCGTTATCGTTTCCCATGACCGCTTTCTTATGGACAAGGTCTGCCATCGAATTTTATATCTTGAATCTGGCTCTGATGCTCTATTTTTTAAGGATTTTAATCAAATTATGAGCCACCGCCAGAATAAGGTTAAAAAACCGAAAAAAATGAAAAAGAGCCAACAAAAAAGAGCTAAATCTTCCATAAATTTTTCATATAAAGACAAATATGAACTGGATCATATCGAAGAAAAAATTTTGGCTGCTGAAGACGAGGTACAATTGCTTTCTGACAAAATACAAGTCCCTGAAATCATGACTGTCCCAGAAAAAATGAAAGAGTGTTGTTCCCTGCTCAAACTGGCACAGGAAGATGTACATCATCTCTATGAAAGATGGGAATATCTGGAAGAAAAGAAACTAAAATCAATTTGATCTTTTCCGTGTGACCTTCAGGTTACGTGTGACCTTCTGTTATGATAAATTCTTCCAGTTTTTCAAACAAAGAATCCGGCCATTGCTCTGAAAAAAGGAAAAGCTCTTTTTCTTCCTCGGTTAAACTCTCTTTAACGCTTGGAGGCAAACTATCATAAGACATTTGCCGTTCTTTATCGATTTTCTTTTTATCTTTCATCTGTTGTTCCTTTTTTTTAAGAATACAATCGTGAGATTAAATAGGTCACAGCAGTTTCAACCTTTAAAATCCTCTGTCCGATATGATATGTAAAAAATCCCTGTTTTTTCAATGTTGCAACTTCAATATCAATAAACCCTCCTTCAGGACCTATTGCAAGGGTTATATCTTTATTTACACCCGATGGACAAATCTTTGAGGTTTTAGGATGGGCTGTAATACACAGGCAATTTTTTGAAATCTGCGGCAGATCTTTGTTTACAAATGGAGTAAAAAATCTTTTTTGATAAATCTGTGGTAAAATCGTATCACGGCTTTGTTCCAGCCCAAGAATCATATATTTTCTAAGCTGATCTTTTTTCAGCAACGGGCTTTGCCAGAAGCTTTTTTCCACTCTCCAGGAATTGATTAAATATATTTTTTTAATTCCCAGACTCGTAACATTCTCTATGATTCGTTTGAGCATTTTGGGTCTTGGCAGCGCCAATATCAATGTTAAAGGTAAAGGCTTGGGAGGATCCTTGTCCAGGCAGATTTTCATCTCAAGAAAATTATTTGAAATTTTTGTAATCAAACCGGTGCCGACTTTATCATTTAAAAGGCCGCACACCAGTTGATCATTTTTCATTATTTTATTTATCGAGATTAAGTGCTTAAACCGTCTTCCTTGAATAACGACACGTTCATCGCCAACAAAATCTTTCTTTTCAAGAAGAACAAGATTCATATCTCTTTTTTTTGGGGTCTATTCTTATTATAATTCAAAGGTTGTCATACGGATAACAAGCTCCAGAGCTTCAATTTCTTTTACAACTTCAGGAGAAATTGGAGTATCTGTTCTCAAAAATATAATATTTCTCTGGCCATCTTCTTCTCTACCCACCATCATACGGGAAATATTAATATTATGTTTTCCCAGGGTCACACCCATGGAACCGATTGAACCGGGTTTGTCAACATTGTAAATCAAACTCAGATGTCCCTGGGGAATAACCTCTAAACGGAACTTATTAATCCTGACAATCCTGGCATCATCCTTACCAAAAATAGTGCCTTCAAGGATATTGGTTTCTTCCTGGGTTACCACGGTTATCCGGATAAGATTTAGAAAATTCCCGGCTTCCTTTGAAGTCGATTCTGAAATTTTTATCCCCATTTCATTGGCAAGGGAAATTGCGTTAACAGAATTGACCTCATGCTGAACAAACTGGGTCAACAATTCTTTAATACCTGCTATGGTAACCGGTTTCAGATCTAAATCAGGTAATTTGCCAATATATTCAATATCAACTTCTTTCACCCCGCCCTTGGTGATCTGAGCCATCATTTTTCCCATCTTTCCGGAAAGATACAAAAAGGGTTTAAGCTGTTTTAACACTTCTCCTGTAACAGATGGAACATTGACTGCATTAATAACGGTATCCTGCAATAAATAGGCAATAATCTGGTTTGCTGCTGCAACAGCAACATTTGTCTGGGCCTCTTTGGTTGATGCTCCAAGATGGGGAGTCGCGATGACCTGGTCGAGTGTCAACAAAGGATGATCTCCGGGAGGTTCGGTGGAAAACACATCAAGGGCAGCGCCTGCTACCTTACCTGCCTTTATGGCATCATAAAGGTCAGACTCATTAATAATCCCTCCCCTTGCGCAATTGATGACCATGACACCGTCTTTCATTTTAGCAAATGATTTTGCATCGAGCAGATCAATAGTGGCATCCATTTTAGGAACATGGATGGTGATATAATCAGATTGTGCATATAATTCATCTAAAGTAACGTATTCAAACCCGGTCTTTTCCATATGCTCAGAAGAAATATTGGGATCAAATACAATGACTTTCATTCTCAATCCTTTTGCAAGGTTAGCAGCAATGGAGCCGATATTACCGAATCCGATCACACCATATGTTTTGTTACTTATTTCCCTTCCCTGGAGTAGTTTTTTATCCCATTTGCCTTGTTTCATAGACTGGGTGCCCCGTGGAATATTCCGTGTCAACGCCATCATCATGGCAATGGCATGCTCGGCTGTTGTTACAGTATTTCCACCCGGGGTATTCATAACAGCCACACCCTTTATTGTGGCCTGCTCAATATCGACATTATCAAGGCCAATTCCGGCTCGTGCAATAACTTTAAGATTAGTTGCTGCTCCAAGAATCTCTTTTGTGACTTTAGTGGCACTCCTGATGGCCAGAGCATCGTATTGGCCAATAATTTCTTTAAGCTCCTCAGGAGTAAGCCCTGTTTTTACATCCAGCTCAATACCTTCCTGGTTTTCAAAAATCTCAAGACCGGCTTCACCCATTTTATCACTGACAAGAACTTTCATTATTTATTCTCCTTTGCAAAAGATTCCATAAATTGTACTAGCGCATTAATGCTTTCCATAGTTGCTGCATTATAAATAGATGCCCTGCACCCACCGACAGATCTATGCCCCTTAAGTCCGCCAAATCCGTTTTCCATTGCCCTGGCAACAAATTGTTTTTCCAGATCTTCGTCTGGCAGCCTGAAAGTAACATTCATCAAGGATCGTGAATCTTTTTGGGCCGTGGCCCTGTAAAAAGAACCTGAATCAATAAAATCATATAAAATATCTGCTTTTTTAATATTATATTCTTCCATCTTTTCAATCCCGCCCATCTCTTCTTCTATCCACTTTAACACAAGATCAATGGTATATATTCCAAAACAAGGCGGCGTATTATACATGGAATTTTTTGATACAAAAGTAGAATATTTTAACATAGATGGCAGGTCAGCTTCTGCCATATCCAGCATATCCTGTCTGATAATCACCATGCAGGTACCCGATGGCCCAAGATTCTTTTGAGCCCCTGCATATATTAAACCAAATTTTTCCATATCAAGGGGCCGTGAAAAAATATCTGAAGACATGTCACACACAATGGGCACACCATTTGTATCAGGAAATTTTTGAAACTGGGTTCCCTTAATGGTATTGTTGGATGTCATATGAACATATCCGGCATCTTTGGAAAATTGAATATCTTTGGGAATATATGAAAAATCTTTATCTTCGGAAGAGGCCACAACTGTGTAATTCTTTTTTTGAATCTGAGCTTCTTTAATTGCTTTGGTTGACCATGTGCCGGTATTGATATAGTCTGCCTTATCATCAGCCGAAAGAAAATTCATAGGGATCATGGCAAATTGTAGAGACGCCCCGCCCTGCAAAAAAAGAACATGAACCTGTCATCAAGTTTTAAAAGTCTTTTTGCCCGCTGAACTGCATCATTGATAACATCATCAAAATAAGAAGACCTGTGACTGATTTCCGTAATGGACATGCCCGACTGATCAAAATTCAAAAAAGAAGATTGTATTTCTTCTAAAACCTTTATCGGTAAAGCAGCAGGTCCGGCATTAAAATTAAAAATTCGTTTATCTGTCATTTTTTATTTTCCTTTCATTTATAAGTTATTCTAGTTGTGCTCTCTTGTCTTATGAAATTGAATCTGCGACCAATCTTCCATGGTAAATCCCAATTGATAAACACTTGTCGTCAAAAAGATCAGGCAGCCTTCAGAATCCAGACTCAGGTTGGATTCATTTTTCTTTTTAAAATCCTTCAATATTTTTTCATCTTCACAGGTTACCCACCTTGCAACGGAAAAATCAATGGTTTCATAATTGGCATTCACATTATATTCCGCTTTAAGCCGTGCCATGGTCACATCAAACTGCAGCACGCCCACGGCACCGATGATATGCATATTGCCAATCAAAGGCTTGAACACCTGTATGGTTCCCTCTTCTGAAAGTTGAATCAGTCCCTTTTGAAGCGCCTTTGCCTTTAGGGGATCTTTTAATATCACCCGTCGGAAATGCTCGGGAGCAAAATTGGGAATGCCTAAGAATTTTAAAGGTTCTTTGGAAGTAAATGTGTCACCGATTTTAATGGTTCCATGGTTGTGTATTCCGATGATATCGCCTGGATAGGCTTCTTCAATATTATTTCTTTCCTTGGCCATGAAAATGGTTGCATTGGAAATTTTAATTTCTTTTCCGATTCTATGATGTTTTACTTTCATCCCTTTGGTAAATTTGCCTGAACAGATCCTGAAAAATGCAATACGATCTCTGTGTTCAGGGTTCATATTGGCCTGAATTTTAAATGTAAATCCTGAAAATGCGTTTTCCTGAGGTTCTACATCCCTCGTAGCTGTTGGCCGCTTTCCGGGTGGAGGTGCGATTTCAACAAATGCATCCAGCATCTCTTTTACCCCGAAATTGTTAATGGCCGATCCAAAAAAAACCGGGGTCTGAGTACCATTTAAATATAACTCAAGGTCAAAAGGATCTGATGCGCCAACAATTAAATCCACATCTTCTCTGAGTTGTTCTGCCTGTGTCCCTGATATGAGTTCATCAAGCCTTGAATCACTTAGATCTCTGATGAATACCCCATCATCATCTATGGGTGTATAACCTGGAGAAAAAATACCCAGTTCCTTTTTTTCCAGATTATAAACACCTTTAAACCTCTTGCCCATACCAATAGGCCAGGTCAAAGGAATGCACTCAATCTGCAGTTTATCCTCAATATCTTCAAAAATATCAAGTGGCTCAAGACCTTCCCGGTCCAGTTTATTAATAAACGTAATAATGGGTGTATTGCGCATCCTGCAAACCTCCATCAATTTCTGGGTCTGGGGTTCAACCCCTTTTGCATTATCGATTATCATGACAGCACAGTCCACTGCAGTCAGAACCCTGTAGGTATCTTCAGAAAAATCCTTGTGTCCGGGTGTGTCCAGAAGATTAATTTCATATCCTTTATATGTAAACTTCATAACAGAAGATGACACACTGATTCCTCTTTCCTGTTCAATGGAAAGAAAATCACTGGTAGCGGCTCTTGCGATCTTTCTGGATTTAACAGCTCCGGCCTGCTGTATGGCTCCGCCAAACAGCAGCAGTTTTTCAGTTAAAGTTGTTTTTCCTGCATCAGGATGGCTGATGATGGCAAATGTTCTGCGCTTATTTATTTCCCTTAAAAGGGTTTTATCACTATTTTTTGAATCCATTAACCAAAGAATTCCTTATATTACAAATTTTAAGGATGGAAATCTAACAGTCTTTTATCTATTAATCAATAAAAAAATATTTTATTACAACGAATTTTTAATGATTTCAGTTTATTAGAAGAGAATATTCGATTTAGGTTTTCCGCAATTACCAGTGCTCATATATTTTTTATCTTTATATTATTTCTCGTTTTTTTGTCTTTTTCTTAATTTAAAAAAATCATAAATACCCCAGGGCAATAAGATGGCACTTAAAACTTTATTAAAGGTGGCATGTTCCATCATCTCAGGATCAGTTGTCATCCAGCCGTCCCAGAAGCACCATAAACCAAACCCGATCAATAAAACAGTAAAAACATAGGGACTCATCTGTGGGGGAGCAGGTTTATTATTCTCTTTTTCCATTTTCTTCCTTAAATTTAACATTTGCCATACAGTTTTTAACTTGATTGATCTGCCAAATTTATATGACTTGATCAAATCACAATTTTAAACCCTGCCATAATGGATACCATCAACATAATCAGGGATCAATAGTTTTTGATAAAATTTAATAATTCAATCCTTGATTCCAAGCTCTGAAATAAGCCTAGAAAGATAGGTCCGCTGAATTTTAAGTATTTTAGCAGCATGGGTACGATTCCCTTGAACTGTTTGAAGTGTAAGGGATACAAACTCCTTTTTAAACTGAAGAATTGCCTGCTTTAACTCCTGCCCATGAAAAGAGGCCCGCTCTTTTTCACCAACTGCAAACGGGAGATCTTCGGGAGATATCAAGGGCCCATCACACATGATCACCGCACGCTCAATTGCATTTTTCAGCTCCCGGATATTTCCGGGCCATAAATGAGTTTCTAAAACCCGAAGCGTCTTTTGAGAAAATTTAAGTTCCGGTCTTGCCTGTTCTTTTTTAAATAGTTCAAGAAAATGAAAAGCTAACAATAAATTATCGGTTCGGCGCTTTCTTAAAGGAGGGATTTTTATCTGCACCACATTTAAGCGATAATAAAGGTCTTCCCTGAAGTTTTTCTCCTTGACCTCTTTTTCAATATCTCTGTTTGTCGCTGAAATAATCCTTACATCCACTGAAATATTAACGCTTCCGCCTATCCGATAATAAATCCCTTCCTGCAAAACCCTTAACAGCCGGGTTTGCATGTTAAGACTCATTTCTCCAATTTCATCCAGGAACAGAGTACCCTTGTCAGCCAGTTCAAATTTTCCTCTTTTCAAGCCGGCAGCTCCGGTAAAAGATCCCTTTTCATGCCCGAACAATTCATCTTCCAGCAGGGATTCAGTTAAGGCACCGCAATTTAAAACCACCAGAGGAAACTCTTTTCTAGCACTTTGAAAATGGATCATACCGGCCATCAGTTCCTTTCCAGTGCCGCTCTCACCAAGGATCAATACACTTGCCTTTGTATTTGCAACCTTAAGCCCGTCAGATATTGCTTTTTTTACTTCCCGGCTTTTCCCTATAATCTTATGCTTTTCAGCTGCCTGGTCTGTTAATTCAATGTTCCTACGGCTTGCACTCTCCACCTTTCTTGCGTTAAAGATAGCCTCGGAACAGACATTTGCAAAAACATTCAAGATATTTAAATCATCATTATCAAAGGGCTGTCCATCTTTTCTATCAATAATCTGAAGCACACCGATAATATCCGAACCAATTTTTAAAGGCGAACAGGCAATTGATTTTGTCTTAAAATCAATCTTGTCACTGATGGATTTATACCATCGGTGATCTTTGGTAACATCGGGTACGAGCAGGGGTTCACCCGTCTTTGCTACAAATCCGGCTATACCCTGCCCGATTTTGATCTCGTGTTTTTTGATTTCTTGTTTTTTAGGACCTGTTGTCACTTCAAATCTTAAAGTTTCACCGTCTTCATTAAAGAGCAAAAGAGAGCTTGCCTTTGCCTGCATCATTCTTTCAGCAGTATCAACAATAAGGCCCGGCAGTTGTTTTTGATCCTGCACACAGGAAACCCACGCAGATATATCATTTAAGTATTGTAATGGAGAACTTGAATACATAGGCAATCTTTTACAGCACTAACCTTCCTGTCTGATAATTTTATATTATCCCAAATTATATAGGAAGTTGCTTACAAAAGAAAGGAGGTTCTTCTAAAGAATTTAAACAGGGTTTATGGGAATCAATCGGAAATAATCCAGGTACAAAACATGTTTTTTATCGGGGTGTGACATGAAAAGCAAAAATCTGTAGATATTTTTCAATTCAAGGGATCTATTAATTTTTGATGTTTTAAGACTGTCCATTGGTATTTTTAAGGTGTTTGCTCCGGGCATGATCATAAAACTTTTATTATACCTGTCGCTGTATTCTAATGCTTCTTTTTTATCGTCAATTCTTAAAATAAGTTTAACTCTTTCAGGTGCTGGATTATATACTTCAAAGCACAAGGTTTGATACGCCCTCCAGTCATGATGCTTCAATGCAGGTGAAAGCCCCGGGTATGATGAGGGAAACAGTTCAAGCTTCAAGGACTTTT
>Ga0164313_10003203_pt1 | contig 14616 bp, 13 predicted proteins | sample GuaBasSedimGuay4_FD_113735 | JGI IMG/M metagenome (GOLD analysis project Ga0164313, IMG submission 113735) | Subseafloor sediment microbial communities from Guaymas Basin, Gulf of California, Mexico - Guay4, Core 4569-4, 0-3 cm | ecosystem: Environmental > Aquatic > Marine > Hydrothermal vents... | reverse complement strand
CGTCAGGTCCATCTGGAAACGTACCGGCAGCTCGCGCGGTGCAACCACTGTTGGAGATGAAGGCAGCAACTCACCCTGAGCCGGATCCACTTTGGCCGCCCGCTTGGCCTTCTTCACTTCGCGGATCAATTCCTTGCGGGTTCCCTTGGCGGCTTCGAGCCAGGGAACCTGGGTTTCAGGCGTAGCCACAGAAATTATTTCCCGCGCCTTGGTGTAACCGAGGTCACCGGACGCCACGGCCTCGCGTACCGCCGGCAATTTTTCCAACTGCCGGGCCAAACGAATGAAATCATCAGCCCGCGATTTGGAAAAACCCAGTTCCCTCATGGCGTACTGATTGATGGATGAACAACCAAGATCACGAAAAAGACGGCGGCGCATGATCTCGCCAAACCACAACACGGCGCACTGGTGGGCGTCATCCATCAACGTCAGTGAGCTTTGAAGTGAGGTGTGGACCTTGGCGGCAGGCTGATCGGATTTGAAGGGAACGGCAGGCATGGATATTCCTCCAGGATTGGGGTGATTGGGAGGTACTGACAATATACGAACAAATAGCGAAAATAACAAGAATTAATTTAACTAATTACTTATAATTTCAGTAGGTTACAAAACCGTCAGATATTGATTATTCGTGTTCGTTTTGGCCGGTAAACCGGGCGATCCCACCCCCCGAAAAACAAAAGACGGGCGAGAGCCGCAGAGAGGTCGCGGCCCCCGCCCCGGGGGAAATCGAGAATAATCAGGTCAGCTGACCGAGCGCAGATTGGGGGTTTCATCGGTGTTGCCGTCTACCACCTTGCCCGCCTTCAGAACGAAGCAGTTGTCGCCTCGGCTGTAGGCCAGGCCCAGCAGCAGGCCAAAAATGGCGTGTCCCATCAAACTGGGCAGCATGTTGGTCGCGGCCGTCAGGTTCCAGTTCACTCCGAAGCCCATGCCCATGAAGAACGGCATCAGGGTCAACGGACCCAGCAACCACCAGGCCACTCCGTAGGCCATACCCGTGGCCAGGCCGCTGATCCTGCCGGTCACCGCCGGGCCCAGCAGCACTCCAAAGGAAGCGCCGATGCCCGCGCTGATAGCCATGTGCACTACAAAGCCGACGATGGCGTTGGGATAGCCGACCATCTTGCCGATCATGGGCAGGACACCCATGAAAGCCATCATCATTCCGAAAACCACTCCGCCGATCAGTCCGCCGACGATTCCATGCTTGATTCTGTTGGCGATCATTGTTCTCCTCCTTAGACTATATGTTCAGGTCCACACTTGGATCTTGTTGACAAAACTTTCGTTCACATGGGTAAGTGCAGCTGGCCCCCGGTTTGTTACAGGAAATTTTTCCGACCTGGAGAATCCCGCAGTGACCACGGTACAAGACAACCATTCCAGCCCGGAATTCCTGGACCTTCTGCGGGCCAGGGACGAGGCCGCCATGCAGGGACTGGTCAAGGAATACCTGCCCCAGATACTGCGGGCCGCCAGGGGGGCCGGACTCAGTACCCAGAACGCTGAGGACGTCTGCCAGATCACTTTTGTAACTTTTATCGAGAAAATCGGTGAATTCGAAGGCCGATCCCAGGTCCGCACCTGGCTGTTTGGCATACTGTATCGTAAGATTTCAGAGATGAGGCGGGCAGCCCAGCGAGAGGGCGCCGCCGAAAGCATCGAAGACACCATGGAGTCCCGCTTCAAAACCGACGGCCACTGGCAACGGCCGCCCCGCGGCACCGAAATGGCCGCTTACGAAAGGGAAGTCCGGGAGCATCTCACCGATTGTCTCGATGGGATATCGACCGACCAGCGCATGGCCTTCGTCCTGCGCGAGGTGGAAGAGATGGACAGCGACGAGATCTGCCAAACCATGGCGGTCAGCCGATCAAATCTGGGCGTATTGCTCTACCGGGGACGCAACCTGCTGCGGGAGTGCCTCGAGAAAAGGAACATCAGGGGTTGATTGATAATGTTGAAGTGTAGAGACCTTACAAAAATGGTGGCCGCCGGTGAAGTCGAAGATTTCGGTTTCATGAAACGGATGGAGCTCCGCTTTCACCTGTTCATGTGCAGCCATTGCCGCAACTATGTGGCCCAGATCCGCTCCATCGGGCAGGGCGCCAAAAACAACGCCGCTGAAACCGAACCCGATCGGGAACAGCTTCAGCGGCTGGAGAATCATATCTGCGATCGGATCTGCCAAGGTCACCACGGGACGGACTAGTCCACCACCACCTCGATCATTACCATGGGTTTCAGGTATTTGTCCGCGGCGGTCTGCAGGTCCGCCAGCGTCAGATCGTCGTAGGCCGACATCCCATTCAGGTAACCCGCGATGTCCCCTTCCAACTCGGCCATCGCCAGATAGTAGGCCTGGCCCATCGATGACAGGCGCCGCATCATCAGGCGGCCGGTGCGGGCGGCGCGGATCTTGTCCATCTCATCCTGGGTGATGGAAGTCGCGTCGAAATCGGTGACGAACCCTTTGAGCGCCTGCAGGCCCTCATCCATCCGCTCGGTGGGGGGATTGAGCCATGAGACAAACTCTCCCCGGTCACCTTTCACGTTAACGGAAGCCCCCACGCTGTAACTGAGACCTCGTTTTTCACGCAGATCCATGGCCATGCGGTCCGAAAGGACCGCGACCAGCAACCGGAGGGCCGCCCCGTCGTCAGAGTCAACAGCCATGATGGAGCCCAGTCGTATGGCGACCATTTGTCCGCCGACGGTGGCCGTCAAACTGTCCGCGGTGGTGGTCACCGGCATGGGCGCCAGGCCGCCGGTAGGCGCCCCGCTGCCAACCAATTTCTCTTCCAGGCTTGCCTTGAGTTCCTCGTGGGTGACCGGACCCACGATGGAGAAAATCAGGTTTTCCGGGGCAAAGGCCTTGCGATAGACCGCGCGGACCTGGTTGAAATCGAGTTTGGCCAGGGATTCGGGATCGCCCTCGGCCGGCAGCACCAACGGATGATCACCGTAAAGAGCTCCGTCCAACATCGCATTGGCCGTGCTGCGGGCGCTGGCTTCATGGCGTCCCAGTTCGGTGATCCGGTCTTCGCGCACCTTGTTGAAAGCACTCTGGTCGAAGGTGGCGTGCTGGATGACTTCGGTCAGCAGATCCAGCACTTCCGGTCCATACGCCGAGGCCGTTTCGATCCGGATGAAGCTGAAGCGGCCGTTGGTGTAGTAGTTGTCCATGGGGATGCGCCCGTCGTCCACCAGTTTGACCACGGCGCCCAGGTCCCGCAGACGCCGGGCCAGGCAAACCTTGTCACAGCCGGGGATACCCTCGTTCAGCAACCGGTGCACCATATCCAGGGCACCCGCCTCGGCGTTGTCTCTGTCGATGACCGCCCGGCCCCTGATAGCCAGGTGGATTGCGGTCAACGGACTGTCCGGGTTGGTCTGACTGACCAGCACGGCTCCGTTTTCGAGCACGGTCCGGTCCACCTTCAACGGCGCCGGGGCCACCGCCGCCGGAGGAGCGATTTCTCCACTTCCTGAATCTTCATCAGCACCGCCGCCCTGCTTTTTCATGGCCGCAGCCATGCCGGGAGGCATTTTCATCCCCGCGGGCATTTTCATGCCGGGAGGCATTCCGGGCATGCCCCCCGCGTCCTGTTTTTTGGCCGGATCGGGTTCGATCATGACCGCCATGCAAGGCGCGTCGACCATCCAGTTCGTCAGCACGCGGGTCACGTCTTCGGCGGTCACTTCCCGCAATCCATCCAGGTAGTTGATGAAAAAATCGGATCCGCCCAACGCGATCGATTCGGAGGTATAGATTCCCGTCATGCGCAGCTGTTCACGCTGGAGAAGCGTTTCCACTTCGGACATGCGCACGATGCCCAGAATGTCTTCGTTGGTGATCCCCATCTCGACCGCGCCGACCACCGCATCCTGAACCAGCCGGTAGGCCATTTCCGGGTCGGCGCCATCAGGCAGGGTGAATTCCAGGGTGAGGCGGCCAAACCCCGAAGCCTTTTCCCACCAGATGCCCAACTGGGGGCGCACTTCCGTGTCCAGGTCGTCCAGAGCCAGGGTCAGAATGCCGCTGCCTTCCAGGTCCAGAAGCTGCGCCATGACCAGGAACGGAAAAAATTCGGTCATCCCGTAGGAGGGCGCCTCGAAGGAAAGGGCGAGGATGCGTTCGTCGCCTCCGCGCCGGGAAACCGTCGTCGTGCGGTCGATCAGGGCGGCGGGCTTCAGGCCCTCGTAATCGACGGTCCCCGGGGCCGGGGCCCCGTAGTAGGTCTCCAGAAGATCAAGAGCCTGGTCGCGGTCGAAATTACCGGCCAGGGTCAGAACCATGTTGTTGGGCACGTACCAGTACTTGTAAAAATCGTACACGTCGTTGCGAACCATGTGTTCGATGGTCGACTTGGTGCCCAGGGTAGGAAGTTCCAGACTCGAACCGGCGAACAGGGCCTGGCGCAGAGCCTTTTCCGCAAAGTGACCGGGCCAGTCGCGGCCCTGGACGATTTCACCCACGACGATGCCTTTTTCCTTCTCGAATTTGTCATCGGGAAGGGTGGAGTGGAACAGCATCTGCGACTGAAGGTCCATCCCGGTTTCAATTTCGGTCCCCGGGATCACCATCATGTAGTTGGTGAAAAAATCCGTCGTGTTGGCGTTGTTGTAGGCGCCCGCCAGGTCGGCCATGTCGTACTGCTCTTCCTGCGTGTACTTGTCGCTGCCGTTGAAAAGCAGGTGTTCGAGCATGTGGCTCATGCCGCTGGTGCGATAGTCTTCGCGCGCCGAGCCCACCTTGACCTGGGTGTAGATACCCACCATGGGCTGCGCCGGATTGCGCATCAGGATCACTTCCAGACCGTTTTCCAGACGCAGAATCTCGATGTTGTCCGGCAAGGGATGGAAAACCGGTTCCAGGTTGGGGTCCGAATATTCCTCGTCCGCGCCCAGGGCGACCGCACCGGTCATTACCAGACTCACGGCCAACAACACGCTGATGGATTTGATGATTTTCACGTTACGGATCCTCCGAAAGAGGGAAAGTGACCCTGAAAGAGAATTAACCTTGAGCCGCTTCGGCCCCATCGACGATACCCGTGAAATCGGCGGCCTTGAGCGCCGCGCCGCCGATCAGTCCCCCGTCCACATCGGGCAGGCCGATCAGTTCGAGGGCGTTGCCGGGTTTGCAGCTGCCGCCGTAGAGAATGCGCATGTAATCCGCGACTTCCTGTCCCAGAAGCTCGGCGACCACCTTGCGGGAAAAGGCGTGCATTTCCTGGGCGATTTCGGGCGTGGCGGTTTCGCCGGTACCGATGGCCCACACCGGCTCGTAGGCCAGCACGGTGTTGTAGGCGCTGACGAATTCCAGACGCGGGAGCACACCCTCGAGTTGAGCTTTGACAACTTCCCGGGCGCGGCCTCCCTTGCGCTCGTCGATGACCTCGCCGAAGCAGAAGATGGCCTTCATTCCGGCCTTGTGGATGAGGTCGATCTTGGCCACGAACTGGTCGTCGGTTTCCTTTTGGTATTCGCGGCGTTCGCTGTGGGCGACTATCACGTACTGGCAGCCGGCCTCGGCCAGCATTTCGGCCGTCACTTCGCCGGTATAGGCGCCGCCGGCCTGGTCCGCGCAATTCTGCGCGCCCAGCAGCACCGGGTCGCCCTTGGCCACCTCCGCCACCGCCGGAATACTCACAAAGGGCGGGCAGACCAGCACATCGCCCTTGAGTTCGCGGCCCTTGAGCAGATCGGCCACGCCCTGGGCCAATTCGCGGCCCGCGGCGGGCCCATTGTTGAGTTTCCAGTTCCCAGCCACCAGGTATCGGCGCATGATCGGCTCCTCGATCTGGACAATAGTGAATAATCAGGATTTACTGGGGTATTATAGGAAATACAGCACCCAATAAGAAGGAAGGAATGGCAATGACCCACGGTTACAAGTGCGATAAATGCGGCAACACGGCCTTCGAGAGCAGCGAATTCCGGGCGACCGGGGGCTTTTTGACCAAGATATTCGATATCCAGTCAAAGAGATTCACCACCGTCACCTGTTCCCGGTGCAAGTACACCGAGCTCTACAAGTGCGACCAGAGCTCCCTGGGGAACGTCTTTGACTTCTTTACGCGGGGTTAGCAGGGATGTTCAGGTAACCTGAGCTGAATACCTCTTGACCGGGAATTGTTCCCGGGAAAATCCCGGGACTCAAACCTTCGGTAAAAACGCCAGCAGCAGCCGGGCCATGCGATCGCGCACCATCTTGCCGACCTCGACCACGTCCTGGTGCGACAGTTCGGGCTGCCCTGTTTCGCGCGCGGGATTGGTGATGCACGACAGTCCCACCGGCGACACGCCCATCCTTTTCAACAGCACGGTTTCGGGCGCGGTCGACATTCCCACGGCGTCGCAATGAATACGGCGGAGCATGCCGATCTCGGCCTTGGCCTCGTAGGCCGGGCCGTACATGCTGGCATAGGTGCCGCTGTGCATGGGGACGCCGGTTTCGGCGGCCGCGGCGACCAGTTTGCGGGCCAGCTCAGGGTCGAACAGATCAGGCACGCCGCCACTGCGGCCGATCTCGGCGAGTTGGGCGTTGGTTTTGTCGTCGGCGCCCGCCGCCGGGGCGAATGGTTGCGCGAGAAGCCCACGCAGGGAATCGTGAAAATGCATGTCGATCTGGTCGCGGATGACCATCAGGTCGCCGGGCAGGTAATATCGGTTCAATCCGCCGGCGGCGTTGGTCACCACCGCGGAATCAATACCCAGACAGGCCAGCACCGCGGTCGGCAGCAGCAGTTCGTCGAAGGGAAGTCCCTCGTAGGGATGCAACCGGCCCTGCATGACGACAACCGGCACGCCGGCGGCTGTGCCGCAAACAAGGCGGCCGGTGTGTTCCGCCACCGAGGTCGTTGTGTAGCCGGGAATTTCTCCATAGTCCACTGCCTGGGCGTCATCGACCGCGTCGACAAAGTTGCCCAGCCCGCTGCCCAGAACCAGGCCCACCTTGCCGGTGAATCCCCGGTCGTCCAGGAAATCAACGGCCTCGGCGACACGGTCACGCCACTTATCGGACAGGATATTCAGGCGGTCCTTCATCACCGGCCCGCCTTTCGCTCATCGAGTCCAAACTGGTCACGCAAAGACCCAAAGGCCCTGAGAGCTTTGTGAATCATCGCACCCTTGGCTTTTTCCGGCAAAAACGCACTCTTGAAACCGTTGATGATCAGGTTTTCCGTTTCCAGCAAGGTCAGGTCGAAGGAATCGACGGCCAGGCGGAGCTCGCGCAGGGGTGAAGTCTGGGCAAACAGGGTGTTGTCGGTGTTGAGGCAGACCCGTAATCCCTCCTTCAGGTAAAAACGGAAGGGATGGTGGGCCAGATCCTCCACCACGCAGCTTTGCAGGTTGCTGCTCAGACAGATTTCCAGGGGCACCCGGTTGTTGGTCACGTAGGCCATCAGGTCGGGATCCTCCTCCAGGCGTGTTCCGTGACCGATGCGGTTGGCGCCGCAATGGTGCAGCGCCTGATGGATGGAGTCCGGCCCGTATCCTTCCCCCGCGTGGATGGTGACGTTCTGGTTGTGATTCATCACATGGTAGAAAGCCGCGAGGTGGTTCTTGGCGGGGAAATCCTGTTCGGCGCCGGCCAGGTCGAAGGCCACCACGCCGCGGCCCTTCCAAGCCACCGCCAATTTCGCCAGTTCGAGGTTTTTGGACGATTCAATGGTCCGCAGGCCGGTAATGATGATTCCCGACTGGAAATCATCCGAGGTGGCCGCCTCGTCCAGGCCGCGCCGAACCGCGGCGACCGTCTGGTCGGGCGTCAGTCCCTGCTGGGTATGCAGCAGGGGACAGAACCGCACTTCCAGGTACCAGACTCCCAGTTCGGAAAAATCCTCGGCCAGTTCGCGAGCCACGCGGACCAGATTCTCTTCGGTCTGGAGCACCGCCGCGGTGTGGTCGAAATGTTTCAGGAATTCGTCAATGACGCATTCGCGGGCCGCGGGAAAATAGCGTGTCCGTACTTCGGCCGGATCGTCGGGCATGTCCATGCCCGCGGCGCGGCCGAGTTCCATGAAGGTTTCCAGACGCAGGGATCCGTCCAGATGGCAGTGCAGATCCGTCTTGGGCAGGGCCTTCAGCAGATCGTCTGATATTTCGGAGCCGCGCAACAGATCGCTCGGCCTGTAATCACCGGTTTTCAAGTTTCAGCCGCCATTTCGTTCATGCTTTTCGATGTGGAATTCCCGGATGATTGTCAGCAGGTCCACCTGGGCCTGGTGGTCATCCCGCAGATTTATCTTTTCGGTGTCGATGGTGCGTACCGGACAAAGGGCCGGGGCGCGTTCGATCCAGTCTTCATAGGCCAGATGAAGATCCTTGAGGAAGTCCAGGGGAATGGATGACTCGCATCCCCGCCCCCGCTGCTTGATCCTGTCGAGGGCGGTTTCCGGTTGGCACTTCAGGTAGATGATCAGATCGGGCGGCTGCAGAAATGCCACCATGTTGCGGAAGACTTCGCGGTAGTTTTCGTAATCGCGGTCGTCCATGCAGCCGCGTCGGTGCAGGGTGGGCGCGAAAATCTCGACATCCTCGTAGATGGTGCGGTCCTGCACCGCGGAACCCTTGTGATCCAGGATGAGTTTCTGCACCTCGAACCGTTTGCTCAGGAAATAGACCTGCAGATGAAAGCTCCACCGGTTCATGTCCTTGTAGTAGTCCTCGAGATAGGGATTGTTGATGACCGGCTCGAAGTGCATCTGCCAGCCGAACACCTCGCCGAGCATAGTGGTGATCATGCTCTTGCCCACACCGATGTTACCGGCGATCGACACGAAAAAAGGCGTGTCCGGGCAATCCTTCTTGGGAAATTTCCTCTTCAGGGTCGCAATGCTCACGATCGGTTCTCCGCTTCAGTCAGCCATGAATTTGTTTTCGAAATCCTCGACCACCTCGAGCAGGTGCTGGGGCAGCATCCTGCGTGTGGCCAGTTCAATTTCGCTGGGCACATTCCCGAACCGCGCCTGGGCCAGGACGCCCGCCATGCAGGCCTGCGTATCGGCGTCGCCGCCCAAAGATACCGCCAGACGCACCGCCTGTTCCCAGTTGTCGCCTTCCAGGAAACAGATGATCGCTTCGGGCACCGACCCCTGGCAGGACACGTCGAAGGCGTATTCCGGGCGGATGGACTTGACGGTGCGGTCCAGGTCGTACCCGAAGCGGTCCGTGATCTCTTTTTGAATCTGGGCGGGCTCGGCGCCCTGCCGCGCCAGGAAAACACCCAGCGCCACCGCCTGGGCTCCCTTGATGCCTTCGGGATGGTCATGCGTGACCGCGGCCGATTTTTCGGCTTCGCGCAACACGTCTTCCTCGTTATCGAATGCGAACCCCACCGGTCCCACCCGCATGGCCGAACCGTTTCCCCAGCTGCCATAGGGTTTGCCGTGTTTTCCGCTGAGCCATTCCTTGAAGCCCTTACCGTAACCGGCCAGGGGATACAGCCGGCCGAAGATGCGGTAGTTTTCCGCGTAGTTGCCGTCCGTCAGCAGTGAAAAGGCCGTGGCGATGGTCAATACCGTATCGTCGGTGAACTTGCTGGCCTCGGTGAAGAGAGGAAAGTCCACGGTCTTGATGGGGCAGAATTCATGGGTGGACCCGATGATGTCCCCGGCGATGGCTCCCAGCATGGTTTTCCCTCCTCGGTTCTGGTTTGATGGTTTGCCATTATCCGTCAAGAGACCGGGTTTGGGCAAGCTTTCGGTTGGGGATTTTAACCCGTCAGGCCTCCAAAAGGGGGCGCGCCACGATCATGTAGGCCGCCGACGCCCCCGCATGCCCCAGCAGGGCGGGCCAGACCGAGCCGGTTTTTTCACGCAGCCAACCCCAGCCGAAACCGGCGGCAAGAATGGCCGCCAGAAAGAGGCCGGCGATTAAAATATCCCCCACCAGGAGAAACACCGTCACTCCGTGATAGCTGGCGTAGCAGACGGCAATCAAAAGGATGGTGTTTGTGCGGGGCTGCCGATCCTTCAATTCGGCATGCACGAATCCCCGCCAGTAGAGTTCCTCGGCCGGGCCGTTGACCAGGACCATGAACCAGAACAGCAGAGGCATGTTTCCGCGATCCACTCCCCAAGCGGACAAAACGGCCGGGACACTTTGACCAGCCAGGAAAATTTCTCCGAACCAACGGAATACCAGGATGGTTCCGGCGGCCAACGCCACACCCAGGCCAAGCCCGAACAGAAATCCCCGGAGAGTGCCGGAGCCGGTCAAACCCAGGAAGGCCAGATGGTCCGCAAAGGAAAGGCCGCGTTTTCGGAGATTAACGAACGCGGGCAAGAGAAGGCAAAAACCCAGGTGATAGATGATGAAAACCGCGTAGACATTGCGCCACAGCAGCAGGCAGGCCACCACCACGGCAGGCGCGGCCAGGAGCCGGAACAAGGTTCCTGCCGCTTGGTTTGTCCCGTGGCCACCGGGGTTCATCATCAATCAGGAGGAGGAAGTTCACCGTTGATGGCCTGGTAATGATCGTAGGAGATGAACTTGATCACCGTGGTCCGGTCCTGCAGCGTCACGAAGATGTAGGCCCCGTAGTTGATGACACCCGTTTCACGGGGATTGTTTTCATCGAAAATGCCGAGGGATGTCGGACCGACCAGGGTGTCACTGTCGGTACAGAGGAACTGGATATCGAAAGCGCCTTTGGCGCTGAACAACTGGATCCGCTTGTTGTCGGTGTCGGCCACGAAAATACGGCCCAGACGATCGACCGCGACATCACTGGGCCGGGTGAATTCACCGAGAGCGTCGCTGGGTCCTCCGACCCAATCGGATTCGTTGCACTCGGCGGCATGGCCGACGACGTAATCCGTCGCGGCCGGTGGATCGCAACTGGCCGAATCATACAAGGCCGCGTAGCCCCGCAGGTCCGCGTCGATGGGGTCGGGCGAACTGGCAAACCGGGTGAGCCAGTTCCGTTCGATATCCGCATCGCAAACCAGGAGAAAATCCTCGCCGTCGGTGGCCAGGCCCGCGGCTTCGTGGACAAACCGGACGCCGAGCCCGTCACTGCGGGCCAGAATTCCGAAGGGACTCAGGCCGGCGGCCATGCTGAACGAATAGCGATGGATGACATCGGTAATCGGGTCGGAAAGGTAGAGAAAAGTAGTACCCCCGGGAACCTGATCGATTCCCGACGGATTGGTGGCCAGACCCACCGCCGTCTCGACATCCGACAGTATGTTTCCCCCCAAAACTTCAAGGGTGCTGGAATCGTACCAGCTGACCCTCTTGGCATCGTCCTCCCAAACGAAAATGATCCTCAGGCCTTCATCTATGCAGAGCGACAGGGGGCCGGCCAATCCCGTCACCTCTTGGGAAAGACCGAAGTTGGTGTCCCGCTTGGAGAGGGTTCCCGGAGTCAGGATGAACAGGGCGCTCAGCCCCTGGGTCAGTTGGATCGCCTGGCCCTCGACCTCGTAGATGTCATCGACCTTGTACTGGTTGATGGAAAACACTCCGGTCGGCTGCGGTATGGCTATCTTGTCCCCGCAACCGGTCAACAGGATCCCCAGGGTCATGACCCCGGCCACCGCAACGAGCAGAATGCCTCTCTGGTGGCGCCTCATCGCGAGGACCTCCGCCATGCTTCCGGATCCTTTGCCCGGACCAGGGGCGAAAGATCGACTGATATGTGATGAATGACTCCGAAGGCGCCCATGTCGCTGTAGGCGTAATCCACCCGCAGGAGGAATTGCTTTCGTTTCAGTTGCAGGCCGAATCCGGCGGCCCATCCGCCTTCAACGCGGCCTGTTTCATATCCGCCTCTCAGGAACAACATTTTCCTCATACCCAACTCGGTGCCGAAACGGAAGCTCTCCTGGTTGTCCGAGGGATGGTTGAAATCCGCCGAAGTCACCAGTCCCAGTTTTTGGCTGAGATTCCAGGTCCTTGCGGCCCCGAAAGTGCCTTCGGTGGGTGCCGAGAACTTCTGAAAATTCGCGGAGGGGACATAGCCGTCCGGCATGGCCGGCGGGCTGCCTCCGGGCTTGAGATCGCCGCCAAAGTTCTTCACCGCAAAGCCGATCCTCAAATCGCCCAGCCCCACAAAGTAGAGAATGCCGAGATCGGCCAGGACACTCTGGATCTGATACTCGTCCAGGTTTTCCTGGTAGTACTTCAGGGTGCCGCCTATGGAGAACCGGTCGGTCATGGCGCGGGCCAGGGTCGCCCCCAGGAAGAACTGGTTGGCGTTGAAATATGTTCCGGTGCCCTGTTGATGGAATTCATCGGTACGCAGGATGTCTCCCGAGCTAAGAACACCCATGGACAGTCCGTAACCGTAGTTTTGGCCCCGGTGGTGGAACGACAGATAATCCAGATCGATGCCCGCGGTGTACTTGCTGTGGCTGGCGAAAAAATTGGTGCGTCCCGGCGTCCTCATGACTCCCGCGGGATTCCAGTAGAGGGCCGACCCATCGGTAGCCATGGAAGTATAGGCCTTGCCCAGTGCCACTGCCCTGGCTCCCACGGGAATCCGCAGGAACTGGGCCCCGGCGGTGCCGGCGTTTTCCTCACCGAAGAGGGTCAGGACATCGGCGGCCTCGACAACCGGGACCAACCCCGGGGAGCCACACAGGATCAACCCGAGGACTGAAACGAGCCACCATGTCCGGACGCCTCTTACCATGAGTAGCTCACCCCCCACATCAAAATCCGCGGATTTTCAATGTAACTGGGATTAACCACGCCCTTGGCGTATTCCTCGCTGTAGGTGGAGAGATTGTCATCCGGGTAACGGGCGATCCACTCGGGGTTGTAGTCCCCGAGTTCATAACCACGCCCGGTGAAAGAGTTGACCCGCCGGTAGTTCAAGTGGTTGAGGATGTTCCTGAATTCCAGATACATGGTCAACCGCTGGTTGTTGCCAAATTTCCAGAACTTGTTGAACCGCAGATTGATCGAGCTCTTCCAGGGACCGAGTGCGCTGTTGACGTCGCCGTAAATGGAGGATTCCTTATCCGCCTGCCAGGTCTTCGGAGTGTAACGCTGACCGGCTTCGGCCCGGGCCAGGAGATTGAAACTCCAATTCGGTGGCAAGCGCCAACCGAAAAGGACGGGACGATCTGTTTCAAAAACCGAAAAATCGAGGTTGAGACTTGTCGTCCAGGGTTTGTCCCAGATCAGGGGACCGCGGGTAAGACCGCCGATATTGGAGGTCGGCTCGTAGGCCTCGGGCTCGTAGATGGCCTGCAGATAGGCCTCGTTCGCATCGCTGTTGGTGCCGGTGGAACTCTGCATCTCGAAACTGCCCGAACCGCTCAGCCAGCGGGTGGTGCGCTTGATGATCGTCAACTCGACACCCAGGCTGCGGGCGGAGTCGCCGTTGAAGTAGCGGACCGGCTCGATGGTCACCAGTCCGGTATCGTTGGGATCCGGTGTTTCGTTGGCGCTGATATCCACCGACCCCAGATTGACCGCCTTGGCGTAGTCGTAGATATCCCGGTTGAAGAAGGTGACCCCCATGCTCCACAAACCGCCGAATTCGTGCTGGAGCCCCGTTTCGTATTCCACGGTGACCTTGGGGTCCAGGTTGGGATTACCCAACAGCTGCACCTCGGTAACGGTCTGGGTCTCGAGCTGGGGATACACGTAGGCGAACCGCGGCCACTGGCTGAAGTGACCGTAGTTGAAAAAGAACTTGTCCCGCTCGGTCACGGGGAAACTCAGGCCGATGCGCGGCGAAAGCCGTCCCTTCCAGTTGCGGCCGGCGGCGGAAAAGGTGCTGTTGTGGAAATCGTCGGCCATGTCATCGGTGATGAACAGGTAGTCGCCCGGGTTGGACATGACTTTTTCGACTTCACGGCCCGGCGCCCAGATGTCGGCCCTGATCCCGGCGTTGACTATCAATCCACGGAACTCCAGCGTGTCCTGGAAGTAGGCCGACCCTGTAATGGGGTGGGCCACGAAGATATCCTGCCTGATGGCCAGTTTACCCGGGGGCGGATCACCCAATCCCGACTGCAGATCGATCAGTTGCATCTCTGTGAAGGACAATTCGAAACCGGTCTTGAACCTGTTGTTGCCCACGCCCATGAAGGAATAGGACCCCTTGGCCGTCCAGGATTCCGAGTAGTGGTCGTGCCAGCGGTCGGCCGAGCCGCGGGCCTGCCGGTCAGCGGTGCTGGAAATATCGATGCGCGAATAGGTGGTGTAGTCGTCGTTCCCGTTGACGTTGCTGTGCTGGCGGTTGAAGTTCCGGCCCAGGGTCAGCTCATACCAGGAGTTTTCACCCAACACCTGCCGGTAATAGATCTGGGACAGGATGTTTTCGTTGGTAAAGACCAGGGACTGGTCCAGGTTGTCCATGAACGGACGGGGATAACCTTCACCGGGCAGGAAGAAGCCCTGGCCGATGGCGACGTTTCTGCTGAGGTTGATGTTCAGTTTGTGGTGCGGCGTGAAGTTCCAGGTCCACTTCAGCAATCCGTTCCAGTTGTTCTGCTGACGCGGAGCCCAGAAACTGTCCGAGTAGACGGGAGATTCCAGACGGTTTTGCCGGCTGTAGATGGGCAGGTAACCGTCCCTCATGTCGACCGAGGCGCTGGCCAGAATGTATTGGGTTCCGGGCAGGCCGAGGCCGATCGCCCG
>Ga0164313_10003202_pt1 | contig 14616 bp, 7 predicted proteins | sample GuaBasSedimGuay4_FD_113735 | JGI IMG/M metagenome (GOLD analysis project Ga0164313, IMG submission 113735) | Subseafloor sediment microbial communities from Guaymas Basin, Gulf of California, Mexico - Guay4, Core 4569-4, 0-3 cm | ecosystem: Environmental > Aquatic > Marine > Hydrothermal vents >... | reverse complement strand
GTCCCGCCAAAAAGGCTGCGAAGAAGCGCACCGCTAAGAAGGCCGCTAAAAAGCGTCCTGCTAAGAAGGCTGCGAAGAAGCGTACTGCCAAGAAGGCCGCTAAGAAGCGTCCCGCCAAGAAGGCCGCTAAGAAGCGCACCGCCAAGAAGGCGACCAAGCGCCCGGCCAAGAGGGCTGCGAAGCGCCCGGCCAAGAAGGCCGCCCGCAAAAAGAAGTAGTCAGGGCGCTGGTCCTTTTCGGAGCGCCCATTTGGCGTGCCCCGAAATCATCAGGGTGGATACGCCATCCCGATGAACGACGGTAAGAGCAGCCTACACACTAGGGGGGCGCTCGAGCGAAAAGGTAACTAGCGTATCCTCCCCTCACGGGGAGGAGCACAGTCGAAAGAGCCACTTGGTTTCATTACCAGGTGGCTTTTTTGCGTCCGTAACAAGAAGGCGCCGAGGGAGCGGCGCCGTAGGCGGCAGCGCGACGCAGTCGTGCCGAGCCAAAGCGCCCCCGACTCGGCGCTGGATTGATGCATCTGCCGATCCGCTTCAGAGGCTGCAAACAGTGTCGCCTGGAGCGTGAGACACAAGCGAGGTGGTCTCGGCTTCGAGCAGCCCGCGGAGGCTACCTTTTGTAGCTGAGCCGGCAGCGCAGAAGGCGAGGCCAGATCGCGCCGTGGATCGCGCTCCAGACGATGCTGTTTAGCGTTCTTCGGTCTCGAGCAGCCTTGCGATGCGCGCCGGTTCGTGGCGGAGCAGGGTGACGCGCTCGCGATCGACCATGACCGCGCCCGGGGCGGCGCCGCGGGGTTTGCGCACGTGACGCCGCGGGGTGTGTTGGACTTCGATGCGGTCTTCACCGGCGGCGGCGCTGAAATGGGCTGCGAGGATCGCGGCGTCGATGAGCAGCTCGGGGGGGCAGGACTCGCCGCGGCCGAGGGGCACGATCACATGCGCGCCGCGCAGTCCCCGGGCGTGCAACCAGAGGTCGCTGGGCTTCGAGTGGCGAAGGGTGAGCGCGTCGTTGTCGGCGACGCCGCGGCCGACGAGGATCGGCCGTTGGCCATGACCTGTGAAGCGCCTGTAGGGGAGCCGGCCGTGCGTTGGCTTTCGTCTCTTCGTCGTGCCCGCACCGCGCGCGCCGCGGACTCCCGAGGCCGCGGCCTCGTCGGCGAGCGCCGCGACGGCTGTCGCATCTTCTGCATCCTCGAGGCGTCGCCTGAGGTCCACGATCTTCGCGCACTCGCCTTCGGTCAGGCGACGCCGTTCGGCGGCCATCTTGCCTCCTCGTTCGGCTCGACGTGCACGTTTGAACAGAGCGTCCGCGTAGCCCTTGGCCCCGAGGGCGGGGTCGATGGGCATCGTTCGCCGCGTCGGCGGTGAGCTCCCGTAGTCTTGCACTTCGAGGGAGTCCGCACCGTCGCGGTAGGCGTGCAAGTGGGAGAGGATGAGGGCGGCGTCGGCTCGGAGCGGGTCGGCCTCGTCGGCCCTCGCCTCTTCTGCTGCGATCTTATCGGCGCGCCGAGCGAGGCGCTTCGCGGTGCGGGCGAGGAGCTTGCCGAGGGCCCCCTTCTCTGCATCGAGGGTGTTTGCGTCGACGCCTTCGGCCAAGCTCGGGCCCCGCGCCTCGAGGGCGTCGTCGTCCAACGGATCGCATGCGGCCTGCACATCCTCGGCAACGACGGTGCCCGCCTTGATCGGGCTTCTCCCCCCAGGCCCGGCGGCGAGCAAGCGCAGCTCTTCGTCGAGAACCCAGACACCGCCGTCTCGGGCCGGGCGCAGGAGGAGCGTCTTCGCGCCATCGCCCCGGCGAAGTGTCAGCACTACGCGATGCCCCGGGCCGGTCTTCGCATCGGTGATCACAGCTCCGCCGACCAGCTTTCTGAGCCGCTGGGTAAACGCGTTGGCCGGGTCCCCGCGTGGACGATCGTCGACCACGCCGGCGCCCCGGGGGGAGCCATCGAGGCGATAGACGAGAACCGATTGTCCCCCTGCTCCGCCGATGGTGAGAGCCAGAAGATCGCGATGGGGGAGGTCGATGCGACGGAGGCGACGGCCGATGAGCACGGTCACCGCCGTGGCCTCTCAGAGGGCCACGAGCTGGCGGAGTCGGGTGGCTGCACGGACTGAGCGCGGCGAGATGAGCGAGACGTAGACGGTCTCGGGTTCGCCGAGGGCCTCGATTGCGTCGACCACGGCCGTGAGCGTGCCTTCGCCGAGGCGGGACCGTGCGCCGATGCCACGAACCCGAAAGTAAGCGGCCTGGGCCGGCGTGGCCTGCACCTCGAGGGGATCGAAGGCGTAGATCAGCCCGAGTTCATCCGCGAAGGGGCGGGCGTCTTCGGCTTCCCACAGGCCGCCGGGCTCCCAGGCGAGCTGCACCCCGGGGGCGGCTTCCTGGAGGGCTTCGAAGTACGCGGTCAGGCGGTCGCGATCGCGAGGCCCGGTCCGCACATCGCTGGCGGTCGGTACCACGATCGCCCGAGCGCCGAGGGCCTGGGCGGCGCCTCCGAGCCACTCGATCGACTTACGCAGCTCGTCGTTCATGCGCAGCGACCCGGCCTTCGAGGTCGTGCACGAGGGAGGAGCCGTGAGGTTGAGCACGAAGTCGTCCGGAAGGGTCCGGGGCACCTTCGCCAGAGTTTTGGGCCGTGGCAAGGGCGCGCGGGGGGCGAGCTCGGCGTAGGCGAGGGCCTCCGCATACTTCGGTCCGGGCGGCCGCTCGACGACGGCTCCGATGTGGAGCGTGGTCATGGGGCCGGGAGGTTAGTGCCTCGCGGCAAATTACGGAAGCTCGCTTCCGGGGCTTATTGGGCTTCTGGGCGTGGCGGTGACGTGACCTCTGCCCTGGTGCTAGAGTGTGCCTCCCGTGAGATCTTCCCTTTTCTTGTTCTTGGTCGCGCTGACCGCGTTGCTCTCTCCTGCCTGCAGCAGCGATCCGCCCGTCTTCCCCCCCCTCGAATACGATTCGGGCCTCGAGTGCTCGTCCGGTTCCACTGGACTGGACGCCGGCGGCGACGCCTCCGGGACCACGACGGCGGATCTCGGACCGTGTCCCACGGGCGAAGTCTGCCTGCAGGGACGGGGCTACGCCGCGTGCATGGGGGACGCCCAATGCTCGTCCACGGAGATGTGCATCGACGGGACCTGCGTTCCGCGAACGGGGCCGCGTCCCGATAGCGGTCCCATGGACAGCGGGCCGACCGACCCCTGCGCAGAGCTTGCTTGCGAGGCCCCCGAGGTCTGCCATCCGCGGGGCGTGGTGTGCGTGCAGTGCCTCGATGGAACCACCTGCTCCGCCGGTGCGCCGGTCTGCGATATCGCATACGGCAGTTGCTCTACTTTCCAACCCCGCGACTGCTCGCCCTGCAACGTGGACGGGGATTGCACGGCGACGGATTCAACGGACTACGGTGACTGCATCACGCGTGACGGAGAGTCCGAGCGGGTTTGCGTGAGGGCGTGCTCCGCTACGTCGGATTGCGAGCCGGGCCTCGATTGCGGCTCGGACGGCCGGTGCGCGCCGCGGGTCGGCTCTTGCACCGGGTTCATCGCGGCCGTGGATGGCAAGCGCTGCCTCGAAGATGCGGAGTGCGTGCCCCTCGGCTCGACGCCCGCCGTGGGCCAGTGCGCAGGGATTGGCGAGGCGGCCGACGGAGGCATGCCCATCCCCGGAACCTGCCGCCAGCCCTGTGGTATCCCCAGCGATTGTCCCACCGCAACGAGTTGTATCGGTGGGTTCTGCGTGCCGAGCTGAGCCGGCCCCGTCCGTACTTACAGAGAGGTCTAGTTGATGCGTCGCCAAAATTGGATTGCCGTAGCCCTCGTGGCATTTTTCGCCGCGTGGGTCGCGCCAGAGGTCAACGCCGAGAACCCAAACTGGCCGCCGACCGGCGCTGTGACACCCGAGGACCTCCGGAACCCGGCCACCTGGCCCGACGACCCCGGTTTCGGCTACGACATCGAAGGTGACGGCGAGTCATGCACCGGCGGGTCCGTCTGCTGGGGCAACGGCTCCGGGGGCGACTGGAACTATTGGTCGTGGACCCCAGCGGAGGCCGCCTCCCGCGACTCTTTCCGCGCCGAAGAGGTCGCCATGGGCTCGGGCACCTGGACCGATATGGCCTGGCAGCACTCGATCGGCGACCAGAGCGTGATCCTCGCTGTCCTCGACAGCGGTATCAAGTGGGACGAGCTCGACCTCATCAACCAGTACTATATCAACCAGACCGAGCTCGAGGCGGCGGGCCTCGACGTGAACTGTCTACCGGTCGCCCCGGCCGGCCACACCGGTGACCCGATCGACATCGACGGTGACGGTTACCTCACCATGCGCGACTGGTTCTCGGGCAAGAACGCAGCCGAGTCGGCGGCGATCACCACGGCCCTCGATAGCGCGGGCAACATGAACGGCATCGCCGACCCGGGCGACCTGATCACCGTGTGCAGCGACGGCACCGACGACGACTCGAACGGCTACGTCGACGACATCTCGGGTTGGGATACCTACGCCGACGACAACGACCCCCAGGACGACAACCGCTTCGGCCACGGCACCGGCGAGGCGCGGTGGAGCGCCGCCGAAGGCAATGACGGCCGCGGCTCGATCGGCCAGTGTCCCGGCTGCCGGGTCTTGATGGTGCGCACCGGAGACAGCTTCATCGTCGACGCCCAGGACTACGCCCAGAGCGTCGTCTTCTCCGTCGATTCGGGGGCGCGCGTCATCCAGGAGGCCCTCGGCGCCCTGAACAACACCACGTTCATGCGCCGCGCCAACGACTACGCGTACGCCAACGATGTGCTGGTGGTCGCCAGCGCCGCGGACGAGAACAGCTACCACCACAACTACCCGGGCACGGCGAATCACACCCTCTACGTGCACGCCATCACCTATGCCGGGGGCAACCCGCAAAACTCCGACAGTTACCTCGCGTACAACAACTGCACGAACTACGGCGGTCAGCTGGTCCTCAGCGCCCCGGGCACCGGCTGCTCTTCGGAGGCGACGGGCGTCACTTCGGGCATCGCTGGCGTCGTGTATTCGGCCGCCATCGCGGCGGACCGTCCCGGTGGGCCCCTCGACCCGACCCTGTCGGCCGAGGAGATGCGACAGCTCCTCCTGATGACCGCCCAGGACATCGACGTCGCGGAGAGTCGCCCCGACAACGTGCCCTTCGACCGCCGCTGGTATCCGAGCCGCGAGGGTTGGGACCAGCGCTTCGGCTATGGTCGCGTCAATACCTACAACGCGACCACGGCGGTGCGTTCGGGCGCGATCCCTCCCGAGGTGGACATCATTTATCCGGACTGGTTCCGGGTGGTCTACCCCGATCAGGAGCCCACCGTGTCGATTCGCGGGCACATCGATGCGCGACGGGCACCGGCCTTCGACTACGTCGTCGAGTGGGCCCGGGGTATCGAGCCGGAAGAAGGCGATTGGGAAACCCTCGCCATGGGCGTCGGCGAGACCGCGCCCATCGACGGCGAGCTCGCGACCTGGGACGTCTCGAGCCTCACCATCGACAACGGGGACACCGGGGGCATCCACAACCGATACACGGTCACCGTTCGCATCCGCGCCACGGCGAAGTACGCGGATGCTCGCGGCGACGTCGTCGCCGAGGGGCGCCGGGTCTTCAACATCGTCCGCGACACGAGCCTCGTGCCCGGTTTCCCGATGGCCCTCGGCGTGCGGAACGCCGCGGACCCTTACCCCGCGGCGAGCGGCGAGTCTTCGCCGAAGCTCGCTGATGTCGACGGTGACGGCATGCTGGAGATCATCTATGTCGACTCCGATGGCCTCCTGCACGCCATCAACGGCAACGACGCCACCGAGGTTTCCGGATACCCACTGTCTCTCGGACTTCTGCGAGGCCACGACCCAGCCGACCCGAACAACGTCTTGGGCTCGGCGGCATATACCTCCGGCGCGATTCCGACCGCCGACCTTCATCCCTCGGTCATTCTCAACGCGCCCGCGGTCGGCGACCTCGACGGTGACGGAACGCTCGAAATCATCGTCGTGACCACCGAGGGTGACGTGCACGCCTTCCACGGTCCGGACGGCACCCTCGTTACCGGTTTTCCCGTTGGTCTGCCCGAGGTGCTCAGTGGGGACCCCCTGCGCATGGGACCGATGAACCCGGACTCGCCCATCGAGCGGGGCACGGTCGCGGCGCCGACCCTCATCGACTTCGACGGGGACGACAAGCTCGAGATCGTCATCCCCGCGTTTGACGGGAACGTCTACGTATTCAGAGCGGATGGGTCGCAGCAGCCGGGCTTCCCGGTGGAGATCGTCGCGCCGCAGCTTTGGGTGATGGCCGCCGACGCCCAGCCCAGTCGCATCGTCACGACCGCCGCGGTCGGTGACGCCGATGGCGACGGCATCCCGGATATCGCCATCGGCTCCAACGAGGTCGGCGACGACCGCAACAGCGGGGCCGTGCACCTCATCCACGGTGATGGGAACAACCACGCCGGCGGCGCCTACCACGCCAACTGGCCCATCACGATTTCGAGCGTGAACTTCTATCCCTTCATCGGCGAGGGAATCACCTCGCCGGTCGCCATGGCCGACGTGAACGATGACGGCCGTCCGGACATTGCCGCCGCCGGCCAGGCGGGGCAGGTCTACATCTGGGACGGCATCCAGCCGCCGCGCGACAGCGGCTTCGATGGCGTGCCGATTCTGGTCCTCGATGCGGCGTCCCTCGGGGCTCTCAGCAACGTCACCAACGCATCGGACCGGCCGCTGCTCAATACCTTCGCGGCGGGTTCCTTCGGGGACCTCGACCAGGACGGGCGACCGGATTTCATCACCGGCGGCGCGGGTCTCGCGCTTGGTCTCAACCTCGCTGGAGGTTTTGCCAACGTGCCCTTCGAGCATCAGCTCGGCGCCTGGGACACCACCACCGGGAAGCAACTCCCGGGGTACCCCCACACCATCGAAGATTACCTCTTCTTCGTGAACCCGACGGTGTTCGACGTCGACGGCGACGACTACCCGGAATTGGTCACCGGGTCCGCCGGCTACTCGGTGCGCGCCTGGGATGCCTGCGGGCGTGAGGCCGAGGGCTTCCCCAAGTTCACCGGTGGCTGGATCACCTCGGCTGTGGCCGGGGGAGACATCGACGGTGACGGCCTCCTCGAAATCGTGGTGACGACCCGCGCCGGCTACATGTTCGCGTGGAACACGACGGCACCCGTCGACACCACCCAGTCCTGGCCCGAGTACCGCCACGACAACCACAACACGGGCAACTACGAGATGCCTCTTTCGAACGGCGGCACGCCGACCAAGGCCCCGGCGGCCATCGAGTGTCCGATTCCTCCGAGGCCTGATGCGGGAGTGGACGGAGGAGCCGACGGCGGCGGCGACGGTGGAACTCCCGGTGAGGTCGGGGGCGGTGGATGCGGTTGCCGCGTCTCGGCGCCGCCGAGTGAAAGCGGGGGGGCCGGTGGGCCCCTGGGCGCCACGTTCGCGGTGGTCCTGGCTGCCGTGGCGCTTCGGCGCCGTCGGCGCTGAGCGCCCGCGGTAGGCGTTCGAGGGTCGGCGCTCTAGAGAAGGTCTAGAAGCGCTGGCGCCGAGTCGATCACGTGTTCGGCGCCGTGCTCCTCGAGCTCGGCGCGGTCGCGGAAGCCCCAGGTCACGCCGATGCCGCGCATGCCCGTCGCCCGGGCGGTGAGCATGTCGGTCTTCGTATCGCCGATCATCAGGACTCGCTCCGGCGGGAGGCCCAGGGCCCCGAGTAGCGGCGCCGCGGCCAAGGGATCGGGCTTCTTCACCTCGCCGTCGACCGCTCCCGCGACGGCGACGAAGGGAAACTCGTCGAGGAAGTGGTCGACGAGGGCGCACGTCATGTCGTGGGGCTTGTTGCTCAGGATCGCCATCGGCATCGGCCGGTCCCGGAGGGTTCGCAGAAGCTCGAGGATGCCCGGGTAGGGCGCTGTCTCGACGACGAGGTTCTGTCCGTAGCGGCGCTCGAATCGATCGAGGTACGCCTCGGTCTGGTCCCGCCGATTCTCGGGCAAAGCTTGCTGGGCGAGGTGCCGGGCTCCACCGCCGATGAAATAGCGATAGGCGTCGTGATCGTGGGTCGGCAGGCCGTCCTCGGCGAGGATCGCGTTCATCTCCCGGGCGATGTCGGCGAGGCTGTCGAGGAGGGTTCCGTCGAGGTCGAAAAGGATTCCGAGGGGCTTGTCTTGCGTCATCGTCTGCCTGATTGGTCGGGGCCGGAATGGGAACCGGCGCCCGAACGTAGGACCATCGGGATATAGGTACAAATGGGAACCCAACGGCAACTTCGGCCCCAGGGTCGGGTGTGAGCTATCATTAGCAGGTCCCTTTGAGAGTCCTCCCCCGACCACTGACGCTGGGTCTCGCCGTTGCCCTCGCATTGTCCCTCTTCGCGCCGGTTCCCGGTGCGGTGGCGCAGGACTGGGGCCTCACGCGGCCTAACCGGCCGTCGCGGCCGTCGCGGGAGACCCGGCCGTCGATGCGGCGTCGGCCTCCACGGACTGGGGCACGGACCGGGGCACCGCGCCCTCGGGCTGACGCCCGCCCCGCGACAGATGCGGCGAACCGGACCGAGGTGCTCATTCGGCGCTACCTCGCGGTCCTCGAGGCAGACCCCAGGGAGACCTTTGCGTTCCAGCGTCTCCTCGACCTCTACCGCGAGCGCGACGGAAACATCGACGACTTGGTGCGCGAGATCCAAGGACGACTCGCCACCGACGAGGCGGCCTACGCGCCGCGCATGATCCTCGGTCACGTGCTCAAGGCTCAGGGGCGCGCTGGCGATGCCGAGGCGGCGTATCAGCGCGCGAGCGAGTTGCGTCCCGACGAGGCGGCGCCCCTGGTCTCTCTGGCCCAGCTGGCCCTGACCGCGGGAGCCCACGCTCGCGTCCGCGAACTCTACGACCTCGCCCTCGAGCGCACGACGGAGGACACCGCCAAGCAAGAGATCCTGCGCCATCTCGGCGCCGCGGCCCTCGCGATGGAGGACTGGGATGGGGCCCGGGGGTACTACCAGCGCCTGGTCCGCGGTGCCCGGGGGAGCGTCTACTTGCTCACGGAGTACGCCCGAGCGCTGGTGACGCGGGACCAGTACGGGCGGGCGGTCGCCGAGTACGAGCGAGTCATCACCAGGCTGCGTGGGGACAATCGGGTTCTCCCGCCGATCCTCCGCGAGATGGGAGAGGCCCAGCTCGCCGCCGGCGATCCGAACGCTGCCATCCAGACCCTCGAGCGGGCTCTGCGCCTCGCCGGCCCGACCTCGGGGGTGCGGGTCGAAATCTACGACGTTCTGGTCGAAGCGTACCGCCGCGGTGACCGCCTCCCTGAGCTCGCGGCCCAACTCGCGCGTCGCGGTCAGGGTTTCGAGGTGCAGGAGCTGCTTGGGCGCATCCACGACGAGCTGGGCAACGAGGACGAGGCCCTTTCGGCCTACCGGCGCGCCCTGGCCCGGTCGCCGCGCCACATTGATACGCGGGTGCGGGTCATCCAGCTCCTGAGCCGCTCCGGTCGCATCGAAGACGTGATCCGCGAGTACGAGTCCCTGATTCGCGGTGCCCCCCGGGAGCCACGATTCGTCGTCGAGCTCGCCAACCTGCTGATGCAAGTCGGACGTCGCGACGAAGCCCTACGGCGCGCGGCTCAGACGAGCCGACGCTACCCCCGGGAGCCGGCCGTGCATCAGGCGATAGCAGAGCTCTACTCTCGTTGGGGGGAGGAGGAGCTCGCGTCTCGGGAGATCGCCCACCTCGCGCGCATCGAGCCGAACGACCCGGCTCATCTCGTGGCCCTCGGAGCCCAGCAGCTCGAAGCGGGGAACCAACGGGGGGCCATCGCGACCTGGCGTCGAATCCTCAGTACCGTGAACAACCGCGCCGAGGGGCACGCGGCCCTCGGTGCGGTCTATGCGGATCATGACATGCTCGAAGAGGCGATTCGCGAATACGGCGAAGCCGTGCGCCTCGCCCCCGACGAACTGCCTTACGTCCGGGGCCTCGCGAACTCGCTCGAGCGCATGCGTCGCAACGACGACGCGGTCACCGAGTGGCAGCGGGTGCTGGTCCTCGCCGGGGACGACCGTGCCGCCAAGCGGGAGGCGCGGCAGCGCATCGTCGGTATCTGGGCGCGATCCCGGAGGCTCGCGGAGCGCATTGCGGAGCTGCGCTTGCGATTTCGCGCTGCGCCACCGGATGTCGAGGCGGGGCGCTTTTTGGCAGAGGCGTATCGGCGTTCGGGGCCGGCCCGGGCTGCCGACGCCGAGCGGGTCCTCTCTCGCATCATCACTCTCGAGCCAGGGGACGTGGAGAGCATGCTGGTCCTCGAGAGGGTCCGGACCAGTCGGGGTGACCTCGCGGGCGCCATCGAGGTCCTCGGACGCCTCGTCGAGGCCGACCCTCGCCGGGCCCCGCGTTACCTCACCCGCATGGCCGAGCATTCCTTGGCGCTCTACCGCGACGAAGACGCCGTGCGGTATGCGGCGGAGGCCGTGGCCCGGACCCCCGACGACGCCACCGCTCATCGACGCCTCGGTGACCTCTACCGGGCCCGCCAAGACAATGCTCGGGCGATGGCGAGTTACCGGCGAGCGATCGAGCTGAACGAGCGCCTCTTTCCAACGTATTTCGATTTGGCGGAGATTCACCTCTCCCGGGCGGAGTTGCCAGAAGCCGACCAGCTCTTCCGCCGAGTCGTCCGCGCCTCCCCGGATGACGACCTCGTCGCGAGGGCCGCCCGGGCCTCGATTCAGATCCACCTCGGCGACGGGACCCTCGAGGCCCTCGAGGGGGACCTGCTCCCTCTCGCCCTGGGGCATCCCCGGCGGCCCGTCTACCGGAAGCTCGTCGTGGAGCTTTACGACGGACTCACCTCGCCCTGGATCGAAGCTCTGCGCGGCGGTCTGGGCGTCGAGAACGCCGAGGCGGCGGCGAACCTTCGCCGCCTCGGTACTCGCGCCCTGAAGCCCCTCCTCGAAGCCCTCGCCGATGACGACCCCGCTCAGCGGCGCGTCGCGGTCTCCATCCTCGGGCACCTCGGCAACGACAACGCGGCGGCGCCTCTCCTAGCCGTGGCGGAGGGCGACGGAGACATGGCGACGCGCAGCGCGGCTCTCATCGCCGCCGGCGCGATCGCTCCCCCGGACCTCGCACAGCGCTTCTTGGCCATCGCCGAGGGGCCCGAACGTCGCCTCCGCGCCGTCGCCGGGTGGGGGTTGGCCCAGATGGGGGGGCGCGGAGCCGTGACCGCCATGCGCGGCCTGCTCTCTCGGGGCGATCCGAGCGTGCGCGCATTTGCGGCCCTGGGCCTAGGTCGCGCCGGCGACCGCGCGTCGGCGGAGGCTTTGGGAGGCCTCCTGCGATCCGACCGCAGCGTTTACGTCCAGGCGGCGGCCGCCTGGGCCCTCGGCGAGCTCCGCGATCCGGCCTATGCGCAGCCACTGGTGGTGATGCTTCGAACCCGGACCGGCATCGTCGCCGTTGCTGCCGCAGGGGCTCTCGGCAAGCTCGGGGACGAGGTGGCCCGGGATGCCCTCGCGGAGGCCCTCTTCGATGAAGACCCACGGCAGCGCCGCGCTGCTGCCCACGGGCTGCACGACCTCGCGGGGGAAGGTGAGGGGGCAGCGACGCCTTTCGCCGTGCTCCCACAGGGGCGCAGCGCCGCGGGATACGTGCGCTCGATCGTCCTCGAGACGGGGCCCGCGGCGCTCGGCCCGACCGACCTTTCGGTCTCCCGGGACGCACTCACCGAGGCCGCATCGAATGCCCTTCGGGGGCCGGTCGAGCGCGTGGGCGCCGCCCTCGACGTGCTCCGCGGGAACGGAGACGATGGGGAGGGCGCAGCGCTCATCTCCCTCGGCCCCCTCACCCACGACCTCGCGCACTGGCCGAACGCCGAACGAAACGCGGCCGAAGAGGAGCTCTCCGCGATCGCCCTCGGCCTAGTCCCCGAGTTCCTGAGAGCAGCGAGTCACCCGGACCCCCGGATTCGCGGCGGCGTCGTGGCCCTCCTCGCCCGCTTCGATCAACCCGACGCGAGGGCTGCGGTCTCCCGCGCCCTCGAAGACGACGAAGCGGCGGTCCAGCGAACCGCCCTCGCTTCCCTCGGTACCCAGCATGCCGGGGCTGTTCCCCGGGTCGCGGCGATCCTGTCGGGTCACGGGGATTGGGCCGTGCGCACCATGGCGGCCCGAACCCTCGGGCGCATGGGCGTCGAAGCCGGACGCCAGGCCCTCGAGGCGGCGCTCCGAGACGACGAATATGCCTTCGTTCGTGAAGCGGCAGCGAGGGCCCTGGTCTCCCTCGGGGGAGCGGCTTCCCGGGCGGCGCTGGCCCGCGCGGCGCGGGAGGATGGAGAGCCCTCGGTCCGCGCCGCGGCACGAGCAGGATCCGTCCCCCAGTGACCTTCGCCATCGTCCGACCACCCCGAGAAGTCGCAATTGTCGCGCGATCTCGGCCGACGTGGACCGAACCTACCGGGATTCGTTGACGTAGGGGCCGAGGTTCGCCTACAAATCCTGAAGATTGTTCGGGTAAAAGGGGTGATTCGGGAGCGATGGGACAAGGCATCGGGATTGCGTGTGGCGTGTGCGACACGTTCAGCCCGATGGGCACGGGCGCTTGCCCTGCCTGTGGCGGTGACCTGTCTCTCGATCCCCGACCCCAAGCTGCGGCACCTGCCGTGGCCGCGGTCGTCGCCCCCGAGGCCCCGGAGGTTGCCGCAGCAAGTGCGGCAACGCTGACCAAAGAGGAACTGATGGAGCAAGCGCGCAATTACGTCTGTAAGCAGTGCTCGAGCCCTGTGCCGTCGGGCCACAAATTCTGTGGTGCGTGCGGCGCGACCGTCCCGAAGGAGGTTCGTGATCTCCAGGTCGACTTCTTCGGCGGGATGCAGGCGCCGGGGAAGGCTCGCTTGATCCTCATCCGCGGCGACCAGGGCGTCGATGGGTTGAGTTATCTGCTCCAAGGGCAGGAGCACGTCGCGGGACGGCAGGACGCACAGATCCTCTTTCCCGACGACGCGTGGCTCAGCCCGCGTCACGCAAACTTCATCTACCGCGGCGAGAAGCTCGTCGTCCGTGATGAGGGCTCGAAGAACGGCGTGTACGTTCGCGTCCGGCAGTCGGTCCCGATCAAGCCCGGCGACCTCTTCCTCTGCGGCGACGAGGTGTTTCGTCTCGACGCGACCCCGAAGGACACCTCGGGGCCCGAAGCCGACCAGACTTACTATTACAGCTCGCCCAAGAGGCCGAGCCCCTTCCGGATCATCCAGGTGCTCAAGGGCGGCGCGGACGGGATGGTCTTCTGCGCTCGCGAGAAAACCGGATCTGTCGGCCGGGAAGAGTGCGACCTGAACTTCCCCGAAGACATCTACATGTCCGGGAACCACGCCAAGATCGAGATGGCCGGAGACGGCTCGTTCACGTTGACCGATCAGGGCAGCAAGAACGGCACCTACTACCGCATCGACACCGAGCAAGAGCTCACCCACGGGGATTACTTGTTCCTGGGCAAGCAGCTCCTCCGCGTCGAAATGACCACCTAGAAGCCTGCCGGCTATTGGCCGAGGCCGATTTGGCGCTCGATGATGGCGCGGTCGGGGGCGTTCGGGTTGAGTTCGAGGTAGCGGCGGTAGGCGTCTCTGCCTCGTGAGACCTCGCCGATGCGCGTGTAGGTTCGGCCCAGTTCTTTCTGAACCTGGGAGTTCCTCGGCATGAGCCGGGCGGCGGTCTCGTAGCGACTGACCGCCCCGCGAAGGTCGTTGGCGAGGAAGAGCTCGCGTCCCTCGCGGTAGGCGACCTGTCCAGGACTTTCGCTGGGGTCTCGGGGCGGGTCCGCGTCCATGGTGGGGCGGCGCACCCGGTCGGGGCGTCGCACGCGAATGGGCGCGGAGTCCCTGACGTCACTCCCTCCACCATCGGCCGCCGCCGCGGCGCCGTCCGCAACCGCCGTGGCCGCGGCGTCTCCGGCCCGGTCGGCATCGGGGGCAGCGGCATCGTCGGGTAGGGTGCCGCCGTCGTCGCTTCCTGCTCCGCCCAGCAATCCGGCCGTGGCGTCCCCGGCGAGCGGCGGAGTGGCGCCCCGGGGGACGTTCCCCGTCGTGGATTGTCCGTCGGCGCTGTAGAGCGCGAGCCCTATCGCCGCGGCACCCAGCAGGACCAAGAGAGCCGCCCAGACGAATCCGCGGTCCGGAAGCTCCTCGTCGTCCCCATCCTCGTCTTCGTCGCGGGCGTGCTCTTCTTCTCCTTGGGCCTCGAACGAGCCGAGGGGAAGGTCCGCGTCGTCCCCGAGGCTGCGTACGGCCAGCTTGAGCGCTTCGCTCATCGACGGTGCATCGGGGTAGCGCTCGTCCCGGTCCTTGCGCATGGCGTGCAGGCAGACCCGCTCGAGGGCGCGGGGGATTTTCCACTCGGGCTTTCGTTCCCGCGGCGGTATGGGCACGGCGGTGAGGTGTTTGGTGATGATCCCGAGCGCCGATTCCGCCGTGAACGGCAACGACGCCGTCAGCATTTGGTAGAGCATGCACCCCGCCGCGTAGAGGTCGGCGCGCTGGTCGAGCTCTTCTCCCCGGGCTTGCTCCGGGGCCATGTACTCTGGCGTCCCGCAGACGAATCCCGTG
>Ga0164313_10003201_pt1 | contig 14616 bp, 10 predicted proteins | sample GuaBasSedimGuay4_FD_113735 | JGI IMG/M metagenome (GOLD analysis project Ga0164313, IMG submission 113735) | Subseafloor sediment microbial communities from Guaymas Basin, Gulf of California, Mexico - Guay4, Core 4569-4, 0-3 cm | ecosystem: Environmental > Aquatic > Marine > Hydrothermal vents... | reverse complement strand
GGGCGCACGGGCCTCCGCATCCACCCCACCTTCGGGACCTCGTGACGCTCGCTGAGTGAGACGCCTTTCCATTCGCGAGGCGGGCTCACTGGGTAGGTTTCTCGATGGGCACAACTGGCCTGTTGTGAAGCGAATTTTCGTCCAGGTGCGCCAGGCCCTCCAAACCCGTTTCTCTTCATATCGGCAATCAGCGCCCTCCATCCCGTTGCCAACAGCTGGGCCGCCTCGCCCATCCCCAAATCAAAGGCGGTACGCCCTGTGCGAGTGGGAGGTTCCGGCGGTGGGGTGGCGGCGGAGGCCCGTGCGCAACCACGTACACCATGCGGTACGGAATGATCCCAGCGCCGTCATGACCATCCTCCGGCGACTGCGAATGTTAGGAGCGGAGCAGACGACCCCTGCCGGGACCGGAATCATCCCCGGTTAGTACCCCCACCAACAAGGTCACCGGAGACCACCATTTCATCGACAGTTGGCTCTGCTCAGGAATATCAGGCGTGCTTGGGGGTGCCTCCCGCGACAGTCAAAGCGTCCGGCAACCGAGCATCCTCCGCCATCCGCGACACTATCCCCGCCAACCACAGCGCCAACTCCGCTTACCGCGCAACAAAGCCCCTGGAGCTGGAGGCACCCCCAAGCGCGCCGTCAATCCAGATCACACCCCTACCATTCATGCAAAGCGTCGCGCGGACCACCGCGTCCAAAGCCCCTGGAGCTGGAGGCACCCCCACCCCCGCCGTCATCGCGCTCAACCGCGTTCAACATCCACGCCGTCATCGCGCTCAACCGCGTCCAACAACGACGCCGTCATCGCGCTCACCCGCGTCCAATCACGACGCCGTCATCGCGACCGACCCCCGCGATTTAAAAAAAGAGAACCGACACGTGAAGCGCCGGCTCTCGAATTGTCCTTACCGCTGTGGTCGAAGAGTTGAGCAGTTGAAACCCTGCCTCGTGGCAGGTGGGCGACGGTATCGATCGCTTTAGGCGTCCCGGTGATGCTTGCCGGGCCTGCACACCACGACCGAGAAGTGTCTCCCGGTTTCTTAGAGTCAGGGATTCTTTGTGCTCTACCTCTCGATTCCCAACAGAGGGACTAAACTGAGCTTAGGGATGCCCTTCTAGGTGGTCAACCGCGATCTCGAATACGGTTCAAGATGGAGCGCGTTCACGACCCTTCCACGGTGTGTCAGCAACGTTGGCACGATGATTGACCAGACGCGCCAGGGTGAAAAAAAGATCGCTCAGGCGATTGAGATAGCGAACCACGTCCCCGCGCACTTCTTCGCCGCCACGTAGGGTGACCACGCGCCGTTCGGCGCGGCGACAGACCGTTCGCGCCTGGTGCATCAAGCTCGCCGCCCGAGTGCCCCCCGGCAAGACGAACGTCGACAGGGGGGGGAGCTCGCTGTCCGCACGATCGATGGCGCGTTCGAGCTCGCCGATCTCGGCCTCGCCAATCAATGGGACGGTGAGCTTGTTTTGCTTGTCCGGCATGCTCGCCAGCTCGCCGCCGACGTCGAAGAGCTCGGACTGAATCGCCTCGAGGAGGGCATCGAGGTCGTCGTCGAGGCCCTCGCTGCGCACGAGGCCCACGACCGCGTTGAGCTCGTCGACAGCGCCGTAGGCTTCCACCCGCGCAGCGTCCTTGGAAACCCGGGCCCCACCAAAGAGCCCGGTCTCCCCCGAATCTCCGGTCTTCGTGTAGATCTTCATGGTCATCCGCCGAAGAGAGTCCCCGGCTCGAGGGGATTGCCCGCGAGGAATGCCTGGGTGTCGACGCGACGCTTGCCATCGAGCTGGAGCTCTCGGAAGGACACGATCCCGGAAGCACATGCGATGCCAATGCCCCCCTTGTCGGCCACGACGACGGTGCCCGGCGCGCCGTGGCTGCCTCCCTCGGCGGTGACCTCCGTGCGGTGCACCTTCACGCGACGCCCCGCGAGGGATGTATGTGCACCGGGCCAGGGATTCATGGCCCGCGCCCGGTCGTGGACCTGCCTCGCGCTCATATCGAAGTCCAGGAGCCCATCGGTCTTCTTCAGGAGCGGCGCCATGGTGGCCGCGGCGCCGTCCTGGCCGACCGGCGAGAGCTCACCGGCGAGGAAGCGGGGCAGCTCCCGGCGCAGGAGAGCCCCCGAGATCTGGGCGAGGCGCACCGAGAGCTCACCGGCGGTCTCGTCAGCGTCGATCGGGGTCTCGTCCCGAGCGAGGACCGGCCCCGTATCCATGCCTACGTCCATCTGCATGAGGCATACGCCGGTCATCGCATCGCCGTGGGCAATCGCCCATTGGATCGGCGCCGCACCACGCCACCGAGGCAGGAGCGACGCATGGAGGTTCACGCACCCGAGGCGAGGAGCGTCGAGGACCGCACGAGGAAGGATGCGCCCGTAGGCGATCACCACCGCCACGTCGACACCCTCGTCGCGCACGCGAGCGGCGAGGTTCCCGTCACGCACCTTCGTCGGCTGGAGCACGGGCACTCCACGTGCGGTGGCGAGCTCCTTCACCGGGGGGGCCTTCTGCTTCATGCCCCGACCCGAGCGGCGGTCGGGTTGGGTGACGACGAGGGGGACGTCGGCCACCTCGAGGAGCGCCTCGAGGGAAGGCACGGCGAACTCGGGGGTGCCGAAGAATATGGCGCGGGGTCGGGACACGGCCAGGCTCTCCGCTATTCGGCGGCTCGGTCTGAGGCAGCGCGCTTGGCCATGGCTCGGTGAACGAGGCGGCGCTTGAGCAGACTCAGGTGATCGATCATCAGCTTACCGTCGAGATGATCGTTCTCGTGCTGAATGGCTATCGCCAGGAGGCCATCGGCTTCGAGCTCGAACTCCTGGCCGTCTTTGTCGAAGGCGCGAACCTTCACCCACTCGGCACGGTCGACGTCCTCGTGCACACTCGGAAAGGAGAGGCACCCTTCTTCCCAGACGACCGAGCCCTGGGTCTCGACGATCTCGGGGTTGATGAAGACGCGCAACTCGCTCGCCTCGTCCTCGCCGGTCGCGATGTCGATGATGAAGATGCGCTGGGCAACGCCGAGCTGAGGAGCAGCGAGGCCAACCCCCGGGGCGGCATACATGGTCTCCGCCATGTCATCGAGGAGCTGGTGAAGCTCCGGACCGAACTCCTTCACTGGCTTTCCAGTGATGCGAAGGCGCTTATCGGGGTAGTGCAGGATGGTGCGAATGGACATGACCGCGAATCTCGAGAGTCTGGATCCTCTTCATAATGACCCCGGGCGCCGCCGGCAAGGAGCCTCGTCGACCGTTAGGGGCGGGGCCTAGGATGAACGAGGGCTAGAAAACCAGGGATTTCGGCGCTCAGAGCCCCAAAGCGCGGCGATATGCAGCCCGGACCCCATCGTCCCGGAGAACCTCCCAGGCCTCCTCGACGACCTCGAGGGCATCCCGACGCTCCGGGCCGAGACGGGTCAGGGCGTGGGCATCGAGGTCGATTTGGCGCAGCTCTCGACGCCGATCGACGTAGGCGGCGCGGAGTTCACGGAGCATGGCGTCGGGAGTTACCCCGAGCACGTCGAAGTAGGAGCCGTCCTCGGCCAGGGCGTACGCCGCTTCGATGACCGCCCGGACGGCGCCTGCGGGGTCCCGGGCCGCCGTGCGATCCGCAGCACCAGCAGAAACACCAACGGCGCCGACCGCCCACAATGCGTAAAGCACTCCGGCGAGGCCCTCCTCCGCGGGAGCGGCTCCCAGCAACTCATCGAGGTCTGCTCCGTCGTGACGCTCGACGACGTGAGCGACCTCTGGCTCGAGACCGAGGCGCGCCGCAGACGCACCGAAGCCTTTGCGCACGTCGATGACCAGCGCCCCGCCGCCCATGAGCTGGCGAAAGCGAGCAGCGCTGATCCGACGTCGTGCCCCTTCGGCGATCACCACAGCGAGGGGCATCGAGAGCAGCCCCGGGTCCCCGCCTCGGAGCGCGCTCGCGGCCGTGACGTCGTAGCTGAGGGTCGCCTCAGCCATGAGATCGTGAATCTCTGCTTCACGAACGCGCCGGAGAAGCCGGTCCGCTTCGAAGCGCCCGAGCATGCCTGCCGCTACGCGTCCGTCGAGGACGACGGAGGCCCGGCCTTCCTCCACGGGGACCTCGTCGATGCGCCCTTGCCGAGACAGCTCTTCGACGGCCCGCGCGTGAATGCGCCCGGAGATCCGCGTCAAGCGTCCCCCGGCGACGCTCAACTCCACGACCGAGCCATCGGGTCGCTCGAAGCGAGCATCGACCGGCGCGTTCGCGCCGGCCACAGACAAGAGGATGCGCAGGACCTCTTCTTCAGAGGCCACGCCGACCTGCTCGAGATCGTCTTCGACGAAGTGGTCGTGGGTCTGCTCGCCGGTACGCGCCTGGGGATCGCTCGGGGCGACGGCACCATGCTGGGTGGGCTCGGGCTGCAGACAGGTCGGCGCCGGCCGGGACGGCTCTCCGAAGTCGCCGGCTTCGGTACGCCCCGGCCCGAATGAATCGCCAAGGCTCCCGGCCTCGGTGCGGACCGGACGGGGCGGCGACGGCGCCTCGTCCGCGGTGTATTCACTGCGCTGGTAGCGTTGCGCGGCTTCAGGCATGGGGAGAGGTGCGTCCACGTGCTCGGGTGGCACACCGACGTAGGTGAATGCCTCGAGGGGGTCTTCTTCGCGGGCTTCCGTGGGCAACGACACGACCTCGAGAAGATCATCGGGCACCAATTCCCGGGCTGACTCCTGATGGTCCGGAAGGTCCAGGTCGAGGGCCGGTGAATCGGGGAAGATGCGACGGTCGGCCTCGCTGAAGATCTTCGCGAGGCGAGGCGAGAGCACGGCCGCGCTCTCGGTCGTGGACCGGACCGAATCGCGGCGAGGCTCGTCCCGCCGCGCAATTTGAGAGACCGGATCGTCCGAATCGTGAATCGCGGCGGCGTCCTCGATCGAAAGGATGTCCTCCTTGAACGTGACTCCCGTCACTTCAGAGGCCTCGCTGAGGTCGTCGGCGTCGAAGCCGTCGTCGAAGATCCCGTCCATCGAGCCGTCCGACGCGGTTCCCTCGCCGAGGGTGACGGTGCGCTCCCGGGGACTCCATCCGGCGCCCCGCGGCCCAGTGACGAGGTCCGGGTCCTCGTCGGCATCGGGTTCCTCGGCAGCATCGGGAGGGCTCCCCTCGACGTCCGTGAGTCGAGGCTCCCGAGGGGCTTCCGCCTCGTCTTCGTATTGGTCTTGGTCGGTCGACGACACCGGAGCGAGGTGAGTCTCGGGGGGCGAAAGATAGGTCTCGATCTTGCGCACCACCCGGTCGATGGGCACCGGACGCGGGTAGTAAGCATCCGCGTCGAAGTGGCGAATCGATGTCACTTCGGGGCCCTCGTCCTCTTCGGGGCGGCCGAGAAGGATGACCGGGATCTTCAGCTCGCGCGCACGCAGTTCCTCGAGCGCGTCCATGGCACCATCCGCATCCCCGGCGAGGAGAAGGAGGGACGCATCGCAGCCGTCCCCGAGGGACGCCATGGTACGGGCCACCACCTCGAAGCCGCGAGCGCGGAGGACCTCGACGAGGGCCTGGGATTCGGCGCTCGGGTCGACGATATCGATACGGGGGACGGCCATCGGTGGACGAAGAGTAAACGACCGCTCCTGAATCTGGAACGGCCCATCCAACGACGCTGAAACGGTCTTCAGAGCATCGAGACCGGGTCGACGTCCACGCTTGCCCGGGCGGGGGATACGCCCTCGTCGATACGGGCCGCAACGGACGCCGCGACCTGGCGCAGGGCGCGGCGGTCGGCCCCGCGAAGGAGAAAACGGTGACGGTAACGACCACGGAGCCGCTCTATCGGCGCCGGGGCGGGACCGAGGAGACGCACCGCACCGCCTTCGACCGCGGGGTGCCCGCCGGCCCGGTCCGCGAGCATGCGGACGACCTCCCGGGCTCGGGCGTCGTCCCCGGCGTCGACGCGCACGGCGACCAGACGCGAAAAGGGGGAGTAGCCGAGCTCCCGGCGAGCCTCGAGCTCGAACCGGTAAAACGCGTCGTAGTCGTGCTGAGCCGCGAAGACCACCGCCGGGTGGTCGGGCTGAAAGGTTTGGAATACGACCCGCCCCGGGAGGTCGCCGCGCCCGGCCCGGCCCGCGACCTGAGAGAGCAGCTGAAAGGTGCGCTCGGACGCGCGGAAGTCCGGGAAGGCGAGGGATTGATCCGCGAGGACGACCCCGACGAGGGTGACGTTCGGGATATCGTGCCCCTTGGTGACCATCTGAGTGCCGACGAGGATGTCGATCTCGCCTTTGCGCAGCTGCGCGAGGACCTCCTCGACGCCGCCCCCGGATGCCGTGTCCCGATCGAGGCGGCCGACACGAGCCGGGCTGAACACGGCGGCGAGGGTCTCCTCGAGTTTCTCGGTCCCGAGCCCCATGCGCTCGAGGGCGAGGGCGCCGCACGACGGGCACGCCTCTCCGGGGGGCGAGGCGAAATCACAGTAGTGGCAGCGAAGGACCCCGGCGCGCTTGTGCTCGGTGAGAGCCACGCTGCACGCCGGACATTCCACGACCTCACCGCAGCTGGTGCAGCGCACGCTCGGCGCGAAGCCCCGGCGGTTCAAGAAGAGAATGGCCTGGCTCTCCTCGGCGAGAGACCGCTCGAGGCCCCGATGCAGAGGGGCCGAAATGAGCGCCTGCCCCGAGGGCCCCTTCCGATGCCGCGAGAGGTCGACGACCTCGACCGTGGGGAGCGAATGGGCCGTGGCGCGTTCAGGGAGCGAGAGGTAACCGAGGCGTCCGTCCTCGGCGAGGAAACGCGACTCGATCGAAGGCGTGGCGCTCCCCAGGATGCAGACCGCGTTGGCCCGCTGCGCTCGGAGGAGCGCCATGTCCCGGGCGTGGTAGCGGAAGTTGTCTTCCTGCTTGAAAGACGAGTCGTGCTCCTCATCCACGACGAGGACGCCGAGGTTCGGCACGGGGGCAAAGAGCGCCGAGCGCGCCCCGATGGCCAGGGTGACCACCCCGGCCCGGAGCGCCCGCCAGGCGTCATCGCGTTGACGCACGGTCAGGCCGCTGTGGAGCACGGCGAGGTCGTCCCCGAAGCGGGCCCGGAAGCGCGCGACGAGCTGCGGGGTGAGCGCGATCTCCGGGACGAGGAGCAGGGCCCCCCGGCCGAGGCGCCGGGCTTCGGCTATCGCATGGAGATAGACCTCGGTCTTGCCCGACCCGGTAACCCCGTGGAGGAGGAAGCTCCGGGTCGTGTCCCCCGGCACAGGAGGTTCGCTCCCGTCGGCGGCGCGAAGGGTGAGGGCATCGACGATGGCGGCGGTGGCCCGCAGTTGGGCTTCGTTGAGCTCCGGCGGCGCGTCCCGGGGAGCCAAGGTTCGAAAGAAGGGGTCGGCTACGACCTCGCGCTCTTCGGTGACGACGAGGCCCTTCTTTTCGAGGGCCCGGAGGACCCCCCGGGGGTCGTTGACCTCCGCGCGCAGCGCATCGAGGTCGACCTCGTCCGCACCGCCTACGAGGTCGAGGGCGGCCTGTTGCCGCTTTCCGAGGCGCAGGTCGTCGGTCGCCCGTGCCGTGCGACGCGCGAAGAGCATCGAGCGGGTGGTGAGTGCCAACCCCGGGAGCGAATCCCCGGGGCCGAGGAACCCATCACGGGCGAGGCGTTTCAGCGCGTCCTTCGGGACCGCCGGGGCTGCCGCTTTGAGCACCTCTCCGACGGGGTGCAGATAGTACCCCGCGGCCGCTCGCAAGAACGAAAGCAGCTCTTCCGGGAACACGGGCTCTCGCTCGAGGAGCCCGGCGACCGCCTTGACCCGCTTCACCCCTTCCGGTAGCTCGTCCCGGAATCCCAGTACGATCGCGGGGAGCTTCCGCCCCGAGAACGGCACGGCCACTCGACACCCGGGGGTGAGACTGGCCGCGAGGTCCCCCTTGACCGAATAGGTAAAAACCCGGCGCAGGGGTACCGGCACGGCGACCTCGACGTAACGCCGACTCGAGTCGTCTGCGTCCTGCGCGTCCTGTGCGTCCTGCGCTCGGCGCGCCTGCTCCATCTCTGGGAAGAGAGTTCCGCTCATGGACTCCCGACTTCCTCACCACGCTCGTCCCACGCCGTGCGCAGGACGATGGCCACGGCATCATAGAGGCGCTCGGGAATCTCGACGCCAACCTCGAGCTCGAAGAGGGCACGGGCCAGGGGCATGTCGCGCATCACCGGGACCCCCGCCTCTTCGGCGGCGCGGATCATGCGCTGGGCGAGTTCGTCCCTGCCCTTGGCGCTCACCTCGGGGGCGTCGAGTTCTCCGTCCCCATCGTAGTGGAGCGCAACCGCGAGGTGGGTCGGGTTCACGACCAGGACATCCGCGTCTCGCACCGCCTCGAGGACCCCGTGGGCCACGACCTCCCGGTGCACCCGCTCACGCTCACGCTTCTGTTGAGGGTCACCCTCGGCCTCCTTGTACTCACGCTTGACCTCGTGCTTGCTCATCATCTGGTCCTGGCGATAGCGCCAGCGCTGATAAAAGACGTCCAGCACCGCGATGCCCGCCATCGCCAGCCCGACCCGGACGAGGAGGCGGACGACGAGGGTGCCTCCCGCCGAAAGCGCCACGCCGGCATCCTGACGAGCGAGGCCGACGATCCCCCGAAGCGACTCCCGGAGCGTCATGTAGACGACGATCGTCACGACCAGGACGATGAGCAGCGACTTGGCGAGCTCGACGAAGTTCTTCTGGGAGAAGATGCGCCCGATCCCCGCTATCGGGTCGAGGCGGGACAGCTTCGGAGACATGGGCTCGAGGGTGAGCAGAGGGCCGACCTGGAGCACCTGGATGAAGGCTCCCATGATGACCGCAACCGCGAGGATGGGGGCGATGATGGACAGGGTCACGCTGGCGCTGGCCTCGAGGGCGGGGAGCAGGGCACCTCGGCCGCCGCCGAAAGCAGCCGCGGCGATGGACCAGGCGCTTTCGAGTTTGGCGAAGGCGCTCTCGCCGGTCCACGAGAGCACCTCGGCTGTGACGAGCAGAATACCGGCTGACGTCGCCTGACGGCTCTTCCAGACCTCCCCCCGCTTGCGCGCTTCGCGCAGCTTCTTGGCGGTGGGCTCTTCGGTTTTTTCCTGGTCAGCCATGGGCGCGCCGGGGGCAGCTTAGTGCGGGATCCAAAGCCACGGAAGGTTTCTCGCTCGTTCCACGGCTCCCTCGCGGCGTCGGGAAACCTCGAAAATGCGGTGCATTTCCTTCGGCCTCCTTCCTTGCGAGGAAACCGCGGTCCGTCGCGATACTCCCTCCCGTGACTCTGCATCCCACACTAGCTCCTTATCGGAGCCGCCCCCCACCGGTTGTGTCCGAAGGCATAATTCCCAACCACCGCCCGCTGAATGGGGCCACAGTGGGGCCATGCGATGGTCGCGGCGCAGCGCCTTTGCCGGCGAAGACAACCCGCTGACCGCTGCGGTCAGAGAGGCGCGGCGGTCCGGGCGATCCCCGACCGACCTCACGGTGAGCAACCCGACTCGGGCCGGCCTGCCCTATGACCAGGACGCCGTGCTCGGACCCCTCCGTTCGGCCGACGGGCTCCGGTACGCGCCAGAGAGCCTCGGCACTCGCGGGGCGCGACACGCCGTCGCAGAGACCTTCGGTGTTCCCCCAGGGCGCGTGGTCATCACCGCCTCGACCAGCGAGGCCTACGGCTTTCTCTTGAAGGTCCTCTGCGATCCCGGCGACCGGGTCCTGGCTCCTCAGCCGAGTTACCCGCTCCTGGCCCACCTCACGAAGCTCGAAGGGGTCGCCCTGTCGCCGTACTACTTGCGCTTCGACGGCCGCTTCTACGTCGACCCGGCGTCCGTTCGGCAGGCGATGAGCTTCGGCGCCCGGGCCGTGCTGGCGGTAAGCCCCAACAACCCCACGGGGTCGTACCTGGACGCCGACGACCTCCGCGCCCTCGACGCCACCAACGTGCCCATCGTGGTCGACGAGGTCTTTCACACCTACCCCCTCGAGGGTGGGGCAGCGACTGCCCGGGAGACGGCGTTCTCGATGGAGCGGCCCCGAGTCGTGGTCGGTGGGCTGTCCAAGCTCGCCGGACTCCCGCAGATGAAGGCCGGATGGATCCTCGTCGGCGGAGACGAGGCCTTCGCGCAGCCACTCCTCCAGCGCCTCGAGGTCGTGGCCGACGCCTACCTCTCGGTGAGCACTCCAGCGCAGCTCGCCCTCCCCCATTGGCTCGCGCGACGAGAACACACGGCGTCCGCCATCCGCACCCGGACCCGCACCAACCTCGAGACCCTCCGGGCGCTGATCCCCGAGGGTTCCGCTATCACCGTGCCCAAGGTCGAGGGCGGTTGGTACGCCTGCCTCCGGGTACCGCGCACTCGCAACGACGAGAGCTGGGCCCTCCGGATCCTCGAAGCCGATGACGTCCTGGTACAGCCCGGCTACTTCTACGACTTCGAAGACGGCTGGCTGGTGGTCAGCCTCCTGACCCCAGCCGACGATTTCCGGACGGGGGCGACGAAACTCATCGCCCGCATCGATCAGGAAGCGTGATCGCCCACGATTTCTAGAGACGCATGCCGGTGAACGTGCCGCCCACGTCCCCCGACTCGCCGGAAGCCTCGCCCCAGCCGCCCATCCAGATGCCGCTGGTCAGGGTCGTCGCGGTGCCGTCCGGAAGTGGGTTGCCCGCGGTGGCCGTGCCCTGAAGCGTCAGGACGCCCTCGGCGCCGATCAACCCATCGACGCCGACATCGAGGAACGTGCCCGCCGTCGTGAGGCCCGTGCGACAGGCGTCCGCGTACTGCATCGCCGACAAGATCCCGACGCTGCTGGCAAGCGAAGCACCGACCGAGTCGCAGTCGATCCAATCGGCGAGCATGTCGGCGCTCGACGTGTAGCCGAGGAGCGGAAGGATCTCGTTGACGTAGATGTAGCGAACGAGCACGCCGAAATCGAGGTCGAAGCCGTGCATCGGCAGCTCGACGCGGTTGCCGTCGACGATGATCATGATCTCGGAGCTCCGCGGGCGAGAGCCGAGGCCGGCGGCGAGCACGTCGAAGGACCGCTCGTGGGCGACGCCGTCGAGGTCGTGGATGGTGACCTTCATGTCCAGGAGTTCGTGGATGAAGGTCGCCGCGCCGTCCGAAGGCTGGTCGACGGTCAGCCGTGAGCTGAAGCGCGCCTGGTTGATCGCCCGGGCGAGGTCGCCGGCGATCACGCTCCAGGTGGTGACCGAATCCGGGAGGACCATCGCCACCTGGTTGTTGATGAGGTTCTGAGCGGGGATCGCCGCGGTTTCCCACGCCGCACAACCACTGAAGAAGCGCGACTCGGCGCCGTCCCAAGAGCTGAAGTTCTGCAGATAGAGAGCGCTGATGTCGCCCTGACGGTGGTTGTCCTCGGAGCAGGTGTCGTAGTCCTCCCCCGACCGGCACTCCCAAGCGCAGGTCTCACGCATCGCGAAGTCCACGAGGAAGGCGCCCGGGTCCTGCCCGTAGTCCATCGTCGCTTCGTTCCCGTCGATGTTCGCGTCGTCGGTGAGCTCATCGATGAGATCAACCCCCTTGCGCACACTACCGGGGAGCCCCTCGGCAAAATCGAAGGAGTTTTCGAGCTCGTAGATGCCTTCCACGATGAGCTGAATCTCGATGTCCTCGATGGCCACACCGACACGGGTCTCGGCTGCGTTGGTGACCGCGATGCCCGCGGTGCAGCCAAAGCCGGTGACCGTACCGGCCTCCTTGGCCTGGACGGCGACGGTGTAGTTGCTGCCCACCGCGACGGGCACGAAGCCGGGGCTCTGGCTCAGGCGCGTGACGGGAGTCGCCGCGATGAGGGCGGTCGGCAAGGACGCGGGGTCGAAGCTCGAGCAGGGCGTGCCGTCGAAGAGGAAGGCCTCGTAGGTGTCGAAGGGCGCCGCGCCGGAGCCGGTGTAGCCGATGTCGACTCGGATGGAGCCGGAGTCTTCGTCGGTGACCGCGATCTGGAACTCGAGGGCATCGCCGACGGGCGGGGTCACCCGGACCGTGAAGCTTACCGGGGCGGCGCCCGCGGTGAGTCCGATGGTCGACATGCCCGCGCCGTCGGTCTGTGTTTGCCGGGCCTCGATCATCGAGTCCCCGGCGAAGCCGTCGATCTCCCAGTCGAGGGAGGCACCGCTCACGACCGTCCCGTCCGCTTGTTCGTAGCGGACCGTCAGGTCGGTCCGGTCATCGAAGCGGAGCGCCTGGGTGAGGTCGGAGACTGCGACCAGGCGGGCGCCATCCGTCGGCATGGTCGTGGTACCGGGGTCGTCGCTGCAGCCCGCCAAGAGGAGTGAGGCGAGGAGGGACGTGGCAAGAAGAAGGGGAATATAAGATCGCATGAAGGGAAGCATAGCTCCCTCGCCGCGAGAGGTCCCGATCTCCGCTCTAATATTCCCCCCCCGGGAGCCTCACGGGAGCCTCACCGGTCGCGAATTTTGCCGCGTTTGCGCCCAGGGGCCCGAGAAAACGGCGCAATGTCGAGGCCGTCGCGCTCTCCCCGGGCGAGGCGCCGGGCCCCCGCGTAGGCGATCATCGCGGCGTTGTCGGTGCACGAAGCAAAGGGAGGCACGTGCACCGTCACCCCAACCTTCACGGCCGCGTCCCGGGCATGTTGCCGGAGCCCGCTGTTCGCCGCGACCCCGCCGGTCAGGACCAGGTGCCGGACGCCGGTCATCTCACACGCCGCGAGGGCCTTGGTCACCAGAGACTCGACGATCGCGTGCTGAAACGAGGCACACACATCGGCGAGGGCCGCGTCGTCCTCCGGGACCCCGTGCGCCTTGACGTGATAGGCGACCGCCGTCTTCAGCCCCGAAAACGAGAAGTCGATGTTCCCCTTCTTCGCCATCGGCCGGGGGAAATCGAAGGCGAGGCCGTCGCCCTCGCGGGCGAGGCGGTCGATGACCGGGCCGCCGGGGTAGCCGAGGCCGAGGAGCTTGGCGGCCTTGTCGAAGGCCTCGCCGGCGGCGTCGTCACGGGTCTGACCAAGAAGGAGGATCTCCTCTTCACTGCGAACTTCGTAGAGGGCGGTGTGACCGCCGCTGGCGAGGAGCGCGACGTAAGGCATCGGCGGCGGCGGCGGGTCATCGTCGCCCCTACGCAGATACACGGCGAGGAGGTGTCCATCGAGGTGGTTGACGCCAACGATGGGCAGGCCCCGGGACCAGGCGATGGCCTTCGCCGCCGACAACCCCACGAGCAGCGCCCCGACCAGTCCAGGACCGTTGGTGACGGCTACCGCGTCGATGTCGTCGAGGCCTCGCGGCAACTCGGCTACCGCCTCTTCGATGACCGGCAGGATGGCCCGGAGATGCGCCCGCGAAGCGAGCTCCGGCACCACGCCCCCGTAGGGCGCGTGTTCGGCGATCTGGCTGGCGATCACATCGGAGATGACCTCGCCATCGGGGCGAACGACGGCAGCAGCGGTTTCGTCACAGGACGACTCGATTCCGAGCACGTTCATGGGGTCATCCAGGCGGTCGATTGGGCGGTCGATTGGGCGGTCGATGGGTGGGTCACTGGCGTCCGAGATACCACAGCCCGAAATGGCCGCCGGTCGTTTCGTCGCCGCTGCCGACGATGACGCGCACCTCGAGGGAATCGTCGTCGATGAGGGAGATGAAGACCATGGGATCTCGACCGACGAGGGGGCCCGTCGTCGGCCTAGTCGCGTAGATGTAGTTTCGTACGCGGCCCATGCCCGGGAAGTCGTACTGGCTGAGCAGGTCGTGCTCGAGGGGCGCGATGATCTCGAGGGGCGTGTCGTCGAAGGCGTCGTAGCCGCGGGTCGTGATGAACCCCGGCGGTCCGGCAGCGGGGTGTGCAGCAAAGTCGCGGATCTCGAGTTCGGTCCCCTCCGGGAAACCGCTGAGAATGAAGTCGGGGGTGTTGTCTCCGATGACCTTGCCGGACCAGGCCCCATCGTAGTCGCGAAGGTCGTTGCACCCGGCGAGCCCGAAGACGACCAGAGCGGTCCCCGCCAAGATCGGTAGGGCCCGGGAGAGCGGGGAGTTCTCTAGGAGCTGGGAGGTCTGGAGTGGACGGCGCACCATGCCCCCGAAGGTTACCTCAAGGAGGGCTCAGAGGCGCCGACGACGAAGCAATGCCGAAAGGAATGCGAAACCGAAGAGCGTAAAACCGAGGAGCGTGCCCCGGCGACGTCCTACCGGGGAAACGGCGCAGCCTCCGCCGTCCCTGGGCGCGGGCGCCGGTGCAACGCATACATTGGTGACCCCATCGGCGGTCCGGATGCATTCGAATCCCGCGGCGCACGCCCGATCACGACTGCAGACTTCAGAGCAGACGGGCCCCGCCCCGGCATCGACGCAGAGGCCGCTGATGCAGTCAGCGGAGACCGCGCAGGGTTCGCCGACGAGGCCATTGTCCGGCGCGCAGACACTCGTGGACCCGACATCCAAACAGCTAAAGCCGGGGGTTTCACAGCTTCCGGTGCAGGTCCCGGTGCACCAGCTGACGTCCCCTCGGGCCGCACAGATGGGCGCGTCGGTGGAGCAGTCGTCATTGGCCACACAGCCTGAGCCGAGGTCGCCTCGGAGCCCACGCACGCAGGCCCCGGTGCGGCAGTGAAAGGCGTCACCGCAATCAGCATCGGCCGCGCAGGTG
>Ga0164313_10003200_pt1 | contig 14616 bp, 28 predicted proteins | sample GuaBasSedimGuay4_FD_113735 | JGI IMG/M metagenome (GOLD analysis project Ga0164313, IMG submission 113735) | Subseafloor sediment microbial communities from Guaymas Basin, Gulf of California, Mexico - Guay4, Core 4569-4, 0-3 cm | ecosystem: Environmental > Aquatic > Marine > Hydrothermal vents... | reverse complement strand
TACAAGAACGTGCATAGCAACATAACGAGCTTCATTCAAACCATATTTTATGTCTATGTCAATAAATTCACTCGCACCTGAATACATTTCTGATGAATCTTTACAGCATTTGTTTATTATATCGTTCATTTTATATCCTTTTATAATATTCTTGCATACCAACCAATGTAACAATCTATTTCTGTTCTTTAGTCCAGAAATAGATTGTTGATTTTGTCCCAATTTATTACCATTGTAATATGAATTCCTCAGTGGGCCCAATGGCAACTCATTTTCGACACATATTTGTTCAAATGTACCAACACATTCAAATTGTAAAATATTGTTATTGTCAAAAATTCCTATTTGTTTAGCATTTGAATTTTTATTACCATTATAAGTTCTACCTAATTCTTTGTTACGTTTTATTCTGGTAATACCTGCTCGTTGGTAACCTGTTAACCCGTTTTCATCTTTTTGTTGTAGTTTATTATTAGCCTTTATTGCCATTCTTTGATACATATTTTTGTTGTTTTCATCAATATCGCTAAGAAACTTATTAACATTTTCTTTTCTTTTTAATTTTGATTTAATAGTAGATCTTGTGATACTACGTTTTATTTTAGCTTCTTTGCCTATTGTATCTTTCCATTCCTTACCATTAATAGTGATTAACATTTTATCTATAGTTTTTTGTGTAGTGTGCCAACCTGCTTTGGCATTTCTGTTATTATAAAATTGGTTATTGTGTGCCACATCTAACTGTTTATGCAGTAATTCTTCGTGATTTTCAGCTTCTTCTCTTGAAGACCACAAAGATAAAATATGTTTATACATAAAATTAGAAGTATCTTCTTGGAGATACTTACTCGAACCCATATAAGTATCTTCCGCAGGTAGACAATTGCAGGACCTGACACCTATATAATATTTTTCTGTAGAACTTGGATTAAAATTAATAATAAAATATGTGTAATGATATTTGTGAGTATAAATATTCATGCTGATTGCTCCTTTTAAGCATTAGAGTAGATGGATACTTCAATATCGCGGTCTACACTTATATTTATTATTTTATACTCATCAAATAATTAAACATTCCTTCTACATTTTCAAAATTCATACCTGTTACCTTATCAATTAATATAGGGTTTTGTTTTAATAAAATTTCTATTTTTGGTTTAATTGGAATCATTGCACTTGTGATATCACCACTGTGACAAGCTTCACCTTCTTTAAGGTTGTAAAATGCAATCTCACCAACATGATTAAAATCCTCATCGTGAAATGAAGCACTTAAATCAATGTCTTGACCTTTCCAATAACAAAAGAATCTTAGGACCTTTTTCTTACCAATGTTCATTCTTGTACCACGTGCAACTTGAATCAATCCTTCGCTTGCTGAACGCTGACCTGTTGGTAATGGACAATCATTTAATACTGTATCCAAATACACTTTACCTAAACTTGGTAAATCTGCGAAACGCTTTCTAAGTGAATGCTTTATAATATCAATCACTTTGTTTACGTGTTCAGCTGGAATGGCTGGTAATTCATTTCGTAACATATAAGCCTTTGCTACACTACCTTTTGGCATTACCATACGGTTATGAACCGGGTTATATCGTGTTTTCATTGAACCCCATAACTGTGTTAAGTTACGTGTTGGGATTTTATCAATCACATGATCAAACGCATCAATAATATGAATGTATGGAATATCATCATCACCTGTTAACAGTTGTCCAAGTTTACGAGCAAATACACCAGGTCTACGACATAACTGTGTCAAAGTTTTACCCCATTCTTTATTTGCAATGTTAGATTCAAGTTGTCCATTAAAGGTTTCAATCTTAATATTTTCACGCAACTTCTTAAATGTATTCCAAAGAGGTTTTGAATAATCACCTACATGAAGTGAATGTCCTAATTTAACCCATTTACCTTTGTGTTGAACAAAATCTTCATCTTTAGATACTGCTTCAAGTGCTTGAACTAAATGCTTACGATATTTACGTGGTAAGTTTTTGAACTTGGTGTTTTCAGCTAATGAAATATCACCATCACTCAAATAGGTAGCAATACGCAACACATCATTAGGTGTCTTAACTAAATCAGTTTTCCATTTTCCTTGCTTTAACAGTTCAGCCGCAACAACACAAACATTTTCCTTAAAAGGAATCACATCAGGTAACAAAATTGGGCGGCCAACTTCCATAAACCATTTAATAATTGCACGATCACCTTCAGAGATTGAATCTGCTGATCTCAAAATATTTGTAATTATTGCGTTGAATTGTGTGTATGATGCCGCATCAATTTTACGGAATTTAACTTCTTCCCATTGTACTTTCCGAGCAGGCATTTCCAAATCAGGATCCCATTCACCTGTATCATTATACAGTTTTATGGCATTTGCCACATTAGCTACTTGATCATAAGTTCCAATTTCTTTTGGAAAGTTAGGGAATAATGGTCTGTGTTTAACATTAGCACCAATTGATTTTTGTAGCAATGGAAGGATATTCTTATGAATATAGTCTAATGAACATTGTGACGCTAATTCTAGAAGCGAAATTAGTTTATTAGTTGGCATATAACCTAAGGCAATGAACTCACTAACAAGTGAAAGACTTGTTTCAGCAGATAATCCATAAATATCTTCTTCAATGAGAATACTGTTTAGTTTTTTTAAAGTTATTGAGTCTACGTTCATTTTATATGCCTTTTTGTAAAAATAATATAAATATATTATACTACAAATAACAAAGCCTGTCAAGTGCTTATAACACCAAAACAGGCTTCTAAACACAATTAATCTGGAGATTAACTATGTCTACAAACTATTTATATCATTACACCTACCTGATAACAAATTTATCACCTATTTCAATTGAACGCTATTATATAGGAGTTCGTTCATGTAACTGTTTACCTGAAAATGACCCATATATGAGTTCTAGTAAATATCTTAAAGAAGCAATCAAAACACAAAATAAAAATCAATTTGAAAAAGTTATTATTGAAATATGTGAATCCAGAGATAAAGCTGTGTTGCATGAAATATGGTTACATAATGAATATAATGTTGGTGTGAATTGTCTTTTCTACAACAAAGTAAAGCAAACATCAAAAGGTTTTGATTGCACAGGTATAACACTTTCAATAGAAACAAAAAAGAAAATGAGCGAAGCCCACAAAAATAGAACCATATACCATACTGGACCGGTCAAAAGGAATAAAATTTTTAATAAGAATAAAGGTTCACATCTTACAGAAGAACACAAATATAATATTGCTAAAGGTCAAAAAGAAAGTATGACCGAAGATAGGAAGAAAAGAATATCTAACTCAATAAAAGGGAAAGTTATGTCCGAAAAAACCAAACAAAGAATATCTGAAACTAGAAAGCGGTTAATAGCAGAAGGTAAAATAAAATATACTTCAGGAAAGATAGAATAATAGTTTTTATTTGGGTCAAGCCCAAATCCATTATATTATAGAAGGAATTATTTCCATAGCCTAAAGTATATATGTAAAACATATTTTAATTATAGTAATTTAAGAGACAGTTTTATTTTCAAGTTAATTAGAAGGATGTCATCTCATAGCCAAATTAAAATATGTGTAAGCCTTGTTTCTTGTGTTTATTATAACACTTTTTAATTATTTGTATACTGTTTTGGTACTATTCAGTTGAATAAATTATTTTATTCGCGTCTAACAGGTATTTATTAACATATTTCACCTCATACCATTTAGGTAGCATGATACAAGGCATAATAATTGTTATATCCAATGCTTTTCCTAATACTTTCCCGTACTCATAATTAGAATCCCCATACCTGTCAGTGACCGATAATATATTCCTACATCCAAAATATATTCTTTGTACTGAGATATGTTCCTTTAATATCTCAGTAATGAATATAGTATTTCTCCCTTTAAATACACCATCTTTATTACTTAAGGTATTGATACGCTTAATGTTCATTTTCACATTAAATCTATCAGTTATAATTTGTGCGGCAATAACTTCTTTTATTTGATGTTCAGCCCCATAATGAAAATATACAGCAAGAACATTTTTGTTTCCATATTTTTTTATTGCTTTTATTAAGCAATATACACTTTCCCAGCCACCGCTGAATAATACTAATGTTTTATAATCCATTTCCATTTCCATTTAAAAGGGTACAAAGGTACCTGAGTCATTATACCAGCATGAGTTGGTAAATCCATAGCTATATGAACTAATACTCCTAGTACAATATACCAATATCCAGTCAATAATCCAAATATGCCCCATAATAAAACACTATGCGCTATTCTATACGGTATAACATCTTTTTCCGTTAATGTTTTTGACCAGTCATGCCAATTTGTATATTTAGATCTCCTGAAATCTATTTCATTTTTAATCCAGGATATGTCTGGTAATATACATCCTAATGCTATATGATATTGCCCAACTGCCGCAAATAATATAGCACTTCCTACATGATATTTTTCGTGCATTTATATCTCGTCAAATAAATTTTTAAATGAAGTAGCTGGCTTTATGCTATTTTTACCGCCAAAACCTCTATTACCTTTTATATTCATAAAGAATTTTGAATATTTATTTAATATATCATATTGCTTATTGATATCTTTTTCTGTGAAAAGTTCTTCTACAATATCTGTTATTGTAGTAGCATTTCTTTGATCGATAAGCATAGCAGGAATACAGCCATTATCATATTGTCTATTTGCTTCTTGAATAGAATATATATGAGTATATACATTATGCGCCATAAAAAGAGCATAGGTAAATGTATCCCAAGCTGTAACTCCTTGCTTACCTATCTTATTCAAGCAATTGGGACCATAAACACATACATCCTTTACTAGTAATTTATCCAGTACAGGAGAACTAAATATTTGTTTATTTAAACCATCTTGTATTGCGGCCTGTATAAAGGGTCTTGTATCTTGCCATAAATTTTTATCATCCAATGTTCTTTCGGTTTGGTAACCCCAACCACCGTCTCTGTATTTATTTTGAAAATTATTACAAGGTGTTTTTACCTGAGTATAAATTCCACCATTGGCAGTTGTTAAAAATGGACTAGCGGCATCAAAACTTATAGTGAAGTTTGGATTATGATATTTACGTACTGCGCGTTGTATAGCGGTCAATACAACTCCATGAGTCATTTTACCAATTCCTAAAATATGTAACCAATCATTTTCACCCTCTTTTAATAACCCGTCATGAATAAAGTTTATTACACGCTTTAGTAATAAATGGTAGTCGGCCGCACCTGATCCACTTAGCGACCAACCTTTAAAAGGGTATTCATGTAATGAGTGATCATTGTAATGTTTCATAGTATTATACCAATCATCACTGGTTGTATGATCTTGACCCTGTATTACATTTAAGAACTTAGTCTCACCTTTGTTATTAGCAATAAAATAGTCATTATTAATTTGTGTTCCTTTTTTAGCATCCGCATAAGTGTGAATATTGGTATTGGCTCTAGCATCAGGATTTGCTAATAGCCAGTCTGGAACATCTAAACTCATACTGTACTCAGCAATTCCTGATAACCATTTAAATGATGTTTCTCTGTATTTAAGAGCATCTGGGCAATTAGGATCAGCCCAGTTTGCTTTCCATTTTCCCGTACCAATTTGGTAACCGCCGGAGTCCCCTAATAATATTATATCTTTTTCTTTATTACGTAACATATCCTCAGCTGGAACATATTTTGTAAGATCCAAATTAGCGTGTCCGGCGGAATATAACCCGTATTTGTATTTAAATAAACCTTTAGTTGAATTGAAAAAATTCAACATTTCCATATCTTTCATACCAGCTGGCATTCTACTCTGTGGAACATAAGTTGGGTTATTCCGTTGATTACCTATAAATCCTGCATAAGCGCCGCTTATTGCAGGCAAGAATATAGCGTAATCCTTTTGTGTTTTTGTTAAGTCTGTCATGTGTTCTCCTTTAAGGAACTATATTTAGGCATTAACTGAACTGCTATTAAATTTTGGACTCATTTAAGAATTCGGTTAATTCACCATCTCTGTATTTCATTTTAATGTACATATCAAGCTCTTCATCACTTATCTCAAATTCGCTTTTTACCAGACATATTTTTTGAAACATATCAGCATTAAATCGTAATCGTAATCCCATACCCTTAAATACTTCAGTATCAGCATCAAGGGATTCCTTTTCCCAATTTGGTTTCAATACTGTCATCATTTTGATTTCATCAGAGCTCATACCACCCGGAGAAACTAATTTATAAAATGAATCAACACATGGTTCTGTATTAAATCGTTGTCTGACTAAAAATAAGTAACGGTGTAGTTCAGCCTTCATGAAACTTCTCCTGTAACTCAGTCCAAGCTGTTTCTAAGGCAATATCAAAATCCATATCACTTGCGATTGCTTGTTGCTTATGTTTATATAAAATTACTACAAATGGGTCACCAGTTCCTGTACCAAAATTTGTAATACCAAAGTGATCTACCTTGTTAATGATTTGTTTTACTTTGTCCATTTGGTAATTCCTCGCCGTATGGGATTTCAGTTATGTTGTAATATTCTAAATAGAAGTCACGTACAAATGATAAATGACAATTAAATACCATCCAATTAGATATGTGTTCAGGCATTATAATTATATCACGTAGGTCTTCTGCATGTATTTGAAATGTTACTTTAGGACAGAATTCTTTAATTTTTTCATTATATTCATCTGCCCAGATTAGCAATGCTAAGTGTTGTTTATACGTTCCTTGTATAATTACATTAGTATCCACGAAATTCTTCACGCACAATTAGACGATTTAATTTACGCACTCTTTCCACGCTAAAACCATCTTGTTTTAATTTAGCTGTTAATCGTTTAACACAAGGTTCTGAATCTACACTTATTTCAACAACCCCATCTGTGTCAATTGCATCTTTTGCTGATTTGTACAATTTAATTAATCCAACTGCGCCCGTTTCGACATGTAATTGTTTCATGTAAACTCCTAATGAATTTAGTTAATACGTTTCCATACTATTGAATCAATGTTATAACCATCCTTTTTATCAAAGATTGCCATTTTGGATTCAAATGCTTTTTTAGCAACATCAAATATTTCTTCGCCTTCGCGGACTTTGATTAATACGGTTTCTGCTTTGAAGTGTGGTTGTGAATGTGAAACAGTTGCTTCATATTCAGTACTTACAATTTCACCTTCTGGGTATTCTTCCAAATAAGTGCCTTCGTAATCACCCATACCTTTACCAGTTTCAGTATTGAAACACATAGTAAATGGACCCATGTCACCAACTGCTTCAGAAGTAGCATAGGCATTACCCATACATATTCTTTCAATCTTCACATCAGACCCTTGTTTACCGTCTTCATAAAAGTATTTGTAAGTTTCTTGTATTTGTAGTTTCATTATATTCTCCCACTATAAATATCATCAGCTAAACGACCTTGGATATCAGTAACATTACGAGATTGTAAGTACGGAGTAATCCATTTCTCATCATAAATTATTGTGCTGGCAACTTCAGTTGCAAATTCACTTGGGTCAACTTCTGGCATTTCGGAAGTTGCTTCATTTAAGCCCTCGTGTAATTCCTTAATCAACTCACCGTATCTAACTTTTGACATTATTCGTCTCCTGCATTAAATGTTGATAAATCATCACTATCAACTAAAATAATAGTGTTTCCAAGTGAAACCAAACAATCATAATCTGCTTCGATGCCTTGATCTGTTATTGCTGTGGTTTCAAACCCTGTTGTATAGCGGATAAACATAACATCTCTACCTGCTAAGAACAGTTCTTGTTCTGTTTCAAATGACATTATATCAATCCTCTGCGTTCTGCTTCTGTAACTGCTTTAATAAATTGTCTATTACATTCGTCACGTTCTGTAGTTTCTTGAAGATAATTACCTTCAGCACATTCATAATATTGAATTGAAGCTTGTAAACTATTGTAAATATTTAGCAGTTCATCATCTTCAATAACACTAAAGTTTAATTCTACATTCTTGCGGGTATCTTTTTCCTGAACAACATCACGTGTCATGCGTTCTAATTGACCTGCGTACTTGGGCATTTTCTTAAAAATAATAGCCTGTTGCTTTTGTGACATTGTTCGCTTATTTAAAATCTGTTTGGCAAATGAGGACATAATATGACCATCTACACCAGTAAAACCAATACCGTTATGTTCTACAGTATCTTCCATGTTTTGTTCATCTGCTGTTTGGTTCTCAAAAATACGAATTAAACCTCTATTTGCCCAATTAGCACTTTGACCAAGCATTTTACGAATATGATCAACTTTGGCTTTTTTAGTTTTAATGTCAATGTATTTCATTTTGTCACCTAATAATTAGTATTGAAGTTCTGCTAATTCATTGCGAAGTTCATTAACAAGGTTACGAAGACCTCTGTATCTTAATTTTGCGTTAGGTTCATCCTGTAATGCCGCAGTTTGCCAGTAATCAAGAGCCTGTTCGTATTCTTTCAGTTCATAATAAACAACATCTTCAGTTCTTGTATTTGACATATTTTGTACCTTTTCTTAATTTGCACAGCTATTATAACATGATTTTTCTAAAGGTCAACCTTTATTTGTACTTATTTTGAAATGTGTTATTTTTCAATGACTTACGACATTGTTTTAAATCTTCGAGCCATGCTTTTCTGAATGTTAATTTTTGCTGGAGATCCAGTGCCTAATTCATCGTGTGTGTAAAAACCATAAAAAATTATAGTATTTCCTTGCAGTAAATAAACTATGCTTAAATCGTGTGTAATGTGAGCGTGTTTAATTCCTGGTATTAATGTACCATAAGAACCCTTTGAAATGAACGGTTTATCACTGCTACTAAATGTAGTATTTGGATTAGTTCGTTTAGTTTCCATAAAATCACGGAATTTTGCTCTGATTTTTGAATAAGGTTTAACTTTGGCCAGGTAAGTACTTGTATATGCTGGAGTTCGTCTAAACTTAATATTAGAATTTGTTACTTCAAAGATTAGCATTAAAAGTTGTCAATTTCAACCATTTCTTCGAAAGTATATAATTTGGTATCTTCAACACTTTCGTTTAGTGTATCTTTTGCTGATTCCTCAATTAACTCTTTTTGCTCTGCTTCGGTAAGTTCAATTTCGTTCATTTTTGTAACATCTCCTAATACTTTATTTATTTATTTATTGTGTACATTATACCACAACAATTACAAAAGGTCAACCTTTATTTGTATTTATTTTAAGATATGTTATTTTTCAATAACTTAGTGGAATTAGGAGTCATATAGAGCGGTTTGTGTGTTATATACGCTATTACATTGAAAAGATTTAAGCAAAAACAGTGTTTTACCAACCTTTTCAATGACTTAACGGTTTATACGATTTAATATTGATATTTGTAAGTCTTTGATTTACTTACAGTTTCAACTTGCAATTATCTCCGTGCCATCTTTTATAGTTACCAGCACCACCAATCTCTTTGTTACGATGTGGGCATATAAATTTTTTAGCGGGAAGTCCTTTATTCCAAGGGTCTTGTCCAAGCATACCTTTAGGTGCTACGATTTCTCCGCTGGCATATTTTTCTTTAAGAGTTTTTGATATTTTCTTTTTTGATTCTTCATTAAGAATCCCGTAATTCAGACCCCCAGTCAGCAATCTGCGATAATAATAATGCTTTTGTTAATCCTGTGAAACTCATTTGTCTTCCTCTGTTAAAACTAACGATAAGAGAATTTGATAACGTTCCCACGCTTCTTGTAATCCTGGATGTTTAGCTCGTAACTTAGCTTCTGATTTTAAATTAGATTTAACCTGTGTATCAACATAATTTTTAGTGTCGTAGAAGTCATCATTCATTGCACTCATTTATTCACCTTGTACTAATTTTAACATAATTTGATAAGATTCCCAAGCATTTTGAAGACCTTTGTGCTCATTTCGTAATAATTCTTCGTACTTTTTATCTTTAAGAAGTTTGATCAGTGTAGTACGCATTTCATTATTATCCTTACGCATTTCATCTAATTGTTCTGCTAGTGTTTTAGTTTTCGTGTTTATTAATTGGATGTCTTAATATTTTACCTGAACCAAGATACCCATCATTAACCTTTTCGGTTTGATGGGCTCCTCTATACAGTTTGCCGTTGATTAGATTTGTAGTTTCATAAATTAAATAATACATAATAATATTTATCCGCACAATAAGAGACTGTTACATTTTTAATCCACGAACCAAACGATCAGCTGCATACGATGCGGCCCAGGCCAGTGGTTTCGACTTAGCCTCAATACCACAAATTCCCAAAATGTATCCAACTGCAGCTTTTACAGCACAATTTGATCCATTAATTTCATGTGGGGAAATATCTAAGTGAATTTCAACATTGTCTAATAATATAATATCATCTTCAAGAACAGCATAAAGTTCTGCCACTTTATATGCTTCAGTCATCATACGTTGAAAGGGTTTCCTAGGGTTTGTTTCATGATCTCTTTCCAATATATTGTATCCAAACAATTTACAACCGTGTTTGCTTTCTAAGTGTATTACAATAACTACAGAATATAAAGCGAACCACTTTCCTTTCTTTTTAATTCTCATGGAATCACACCCCAAGTAAATTGATGATTCTTGTGATGTGTTTTGCAAGAAGGTTTTTACTTCTTGCATTTTTTCAGCTGTGAACATGATTAACCTCCTTTTGATTATGTTAATTAAGTATTTAGTTATTTCGCCAGGCGAAGCTAAATGATACAAATGGTGTGACATGAATACTATATAATGCCGCACCGCCCGATTTTGTGGAATTTTTGATTAATGATTTACTAAAGTACAGTATAAATGGTATTACCATAAGAACTTGCATTTTAATAGTCCCTGTGTGTTCCATTTGGGCTAAAAACCATTTATTGTTTCCTGTGCGTTTCATTGTAATTCCTTACTTGTTTTAAACAATTTAGGTTAAAATATCAACCTTTTAGGAATGAATTGATGAACCTTTTAGCATAAGAATTACTTCGTATGGTATTTGTATCGAATTCTTTTGTTTTGTAGTTGTAATCCATTTCTGCTATCATTAAATCATTGAACAGCAAGAAATCTAACTTTGCTAATTTAGAACCTATTTTATCACCATCTGTTTGTGTTGTATATGTTCCAGGTCGTGGTACGCTGTAATAATTCTTTAAGTCTTGTGTTTTTATTAATCGTATCTTTCCTATTTTCCCTGCGTTGTTGAGAAACATATAGAAATCTGACTTGGTACTAGATAAGCCACTTTTACGTCCATCTGCCCGTTCTAATTCTATTTTGGCATCTTTCATTCCTTTACTTGATATTTTTAATTCAAATAAAAGGTCGTTTATAATGAAGTCAAAAGCAGAGACATACCCTGTTGTGACCCTTCCTGGAGAAAGTTCGTATAAAGAGCTTACAGAGAGTTGTACGGCTACTTCCGCATCGTATCCGTGAGTGCTTTTAAAGTTAGTTAATTCGTTTATATTTATAATCATAATATATTATAAAATAAAGTGCTCAATAAGTCAAATGTTTTGGCTAAGATTGATACCAATTACTTACTAAACTTTTCAAATGTTCTTCACTATGTATATTTGGAGTTAAGTATTTCTCCCCAGTTTGTTCCATTTTCTTTATTGTTTGTTTGCCCACTGGATTCTTTACTTCTGATAAAAAGAATTGATTAGCTATATTATATGTTTTTCCTTCCATTTGACCAAAGTTATCTCCGTTGTTGTCAACTTCAATAAAGTTCGCACCAAATCTACTCTTGTAATATTCTTTGTTACCATCCATTTGTCTGAACACATATCGAATGAATCTCTCATCAACTGGGCGTTTTGTTCTTTCTTGTGCTCGTTGTATTGCAGTTTCAATATCAACATTAATCCAAATCATCATTGTATCATAACCAAGACCTTCTAAAATACCTGCTCTATGTAATAAAGCACCTGTATTAGAACTTGTGCCATCTACAAATAATGGTAAAACACTATTTAGATAATAATACAGCATCTTGTTATTCATAGTTTTACTAATAGGACCAAGTAAATTCCATGCTGTTGCATTTGCTTCTTTACTGTGTTTACCTAATAAAAATTCATAAGTTTTATCAGTGTTCACAATTCGAGGATCAACACCACCATTTGTTATCTTGCTTATAACCGTGCTTTTACCAGCACCCGGTAACCCTGACATAAAACACGCTTTGAAAATACCTGTGTCTTCAATACTCTCTTCTAAAAAGTCTAAACTACGCATATGGTTTCCTTGGAGCAGATTTTACGGCTTCTGCCCAATTATACAATGTATCAGCAAATTGTTTAATATCTTGTCTTGTAAATGTTGTACCTTTTGTATTATGTGTTACCCCATTTATAAAATGCTGTGCTTCTTTTCGCATTTGTTGACTAAGAGGATGATCAAATGTTCTTGTATCCCAATTTTGTCCAACACCCAAATCATATAACAACTCATTTATAGATAATTTGTTTGCTTTTTGTTCTGGATGTTTACTAATTCTATTAACTACTTTTAATAAGTTTTGTAAAATAGTTTCGTAACTACCAATCCCTTCGTTTATAAATTCTGTACTTTTCATTACTTTTCTCTTATTGCATAATATTCTTTAGCAAAAATCATTATCTCATTTCCACTATTTATTGCGGCTTTTAAATCTGTTGTTCTGTAATCTGCTTTCTTTATATAATCTCCGGCATCTATATTACTTGATGTATCTAAAGAAAATAATATTTGGAAAAAATGTGAAAATATATTAGTCGTCTTACCGGAAAATTCTGTGGCTAAATCTGGAACATTAGGAGACCATAGAAAAGTAAAATCACCAATTGGTAGAATTGAAAATAACGCTCCAAACCCAGCAGCCATCTCAGCTTCACCTGTCGCAAACACCGCATCTCTGAATGGTTCGCTAATCATACATAATTTCCGTTAATTCTTCCCAGTGTTCGTAATCAGATCTAACACCGTAATAATTATCAGTCCATATCATTATCTCTGATTGTGACTCAGCCGCATTTAATATTGAATCTGATTTGTAATTAGCATTAGCTAAAAACTTTTCTACTACATCATCTTGATGTATTAAATATTGTTCAGGCATTTCTATATTCACCTTGTATTTTTGCCATGCTAAGAATAGATCATCATATAACGTATTATTAGAATATATAAAATCATAATCACCAGTAGGGAACACCCAATAAGTATTTGATCCGTAATCGGCACTATCTAAATCACCAGTACAAAACATGGCATTTCTGTATGGATGACCATAATTATCGTCCATATAGATATTGATTTTCTTATGTAAAGCATTTTTCATAGTCAATGGGCGCCTGTCATTTAATCTAACATCTTTTTTAATAAATGTTTGATCTTCTTGTACACCTCTATATAAAATAAAAGGATCATCCTTTGCTTTACACGCTTGTAAGAAAGGTTGACAATTTTTCTTAATTTTTAATGCTGATAAAGCATCTGTAGCTGGTATGTGATATTTCTTCTCATATTCAAATGCTAATTCAATTTCTTCTCTTTCTTCAGATATAAATTGTTTACTAATCATAAGATTCGATTAATCTCTTCTGCCATATCATGTCTAACAGCATAATAATTAGAACACCGTAACATTATTTCATGTCCGGATTTAATAGCGGCATTCAAATCTGTAGTTTGATAACCATATTTAATCTCTTCATTATAAAATTCAAGATATGCTTCTTTCAATTTCTTTTTCTCTTCCTTTTTATTATCATTACGATCAAACCATGGTAAATAATTTTCCCATATTGAATACAAGTCATGAACATGAAGTGACCATAAGTATTCAAATTCACCAATGGGATAAACTGTGTAAACAGCACCGTATTCATTGGCAACACCATCATCCCCTGTGACAAACATAGCATTTCTAAAGGGTGCACCGAACTTCATTTCAAAATATTTGTTTAATTTTTTATGTAAATCTTGTGGCATATCTTTTGGTGTTCTGTTACCTAATCTAACACGCTTTTTCATAAAAGGATCTTTCGCTCTACCTAATCCTCTGTATAAAGATAACCCATTAGCCTCTTGTAAATAAGGTTGACAATGTTTAGTGATTAAACTTGCCCATCGTTTAACTTCTTTATCATCACCTGTTGGTTTGAATAAATCCATTCCTATACCGAAACCTGCTTCTTTCAAAAATTGTTTACTTTTCATAATTCTAATAACGCCTCTATACCTTCTATGTGTTTATTTAAGAATCTTTCATCTATTGCGTGATAACTTCCACATCGCATCATAATCTCGTGTTTGCTATCTATCGCCGCTTTTAAATTATCTGTATGCCACTGTGCTTTTTTAACTACTTCATTCAGAAATGACAAGTATTCATTGTTATCATCATATCTATAACCTTCTTCAGCTGTCCAATTATCAAATGTCATCCATAAATCATCTATATCTGAGCTCCATACATAATTGTAATCACCTATTGGGAAGATTTTATATACCTTGCCATATCCACTTGCTTCAATATCTGACCCTGATACAAAC